>CENF01016434.1_pt1 | contig 19390 bp, 17 predicted proteins | sample 361291 | NCBI WGS metagenome assembly CENF01 (sample SAMEA2619399, study PRJEB7988) | marine metagenome | isolation source: saline water (ENVO:00002010), including | reverse complement strand
TCAGGTGTAAGAGCTTACGATGCTGGAGAAATTTGGCATCTTTTTGACACGAGATATGAGATTCCTATCACTAAAATTGATATTAAAAATTTAAATAGAGTAAATTTATCTCAATATACCCATGTAATATTACCCAGTTACTCCGGCACTGATTTAAGCACAACAAAAATTCAAGATTTTTTAAAGTCAGGAGGAAACCTGATTGCATACAGAAGTTCTATTAATTGGCTTGAAAGAAATAAGTTCATAAATGTTGATTTTATTAAAAATGATATTAGCGCAAAAGATGTTTCATTTGAAGATAGATCTAAGTTTAGTGGAGCTCAAGTTGTTGGAGGTGCAATTTTCGAAACAAAAATTGATAAAAGTCATCCAATTACTTTTGGGTTTCAAAATGATGTTTTACCAACATTTAGAAACAATACCATATTTATGAAACCTGAAAAAAATAGTTATAATAATCCAATTAAATACACTAAAAATCCTCTTTTAAGCGGATATATCTCGAATGACAATTTAGAAATACTCAAACAAAGTGTACCATTTAAGATAAAAAGGTTTTCATCTGGTAAAATTTTCTTGTTTACCGATAATACTAATTTTAGAGCATTTTGGTATGGAACAAATAGATTATTAATGAATGCTATTTTCATGTCAGATAAAATGTGAATATAAATCTATCTTCATATTTTAAGGAGTTTTCATATAATTTAAAACTTTCATATCCAGTTATGATTGGGCTGATAGGACATACATTAGTTCAATTTGTGGATAATGCTATGGTTGGTAAATTAGGAACTTCTGAGCTTGCAGCAATTTCTTTAGGAAATAGTTTTGTTTTTTTAGCAATGTCTTTCGGCATTGGTTTTTCTACGGCAATTACACCCCTAATTTCTGAAAGTGATGCTAAGAAGGATTATAAAAAAACAAAAGATGTTTTGTTGAATGGTATAATCATTTGTGCAATCCTAGGAATAGTTTTATCTATTTCCGTTCTAATATTAAAACCTATAATATTTCATATGGGTCAACCTGAAGATGTTGTAAATCTTGCTTTTCCATATGTCACCTGGGTTGCAATTTCATTAGTTCCTCTTGTAATTTTTCAATCATTTAAGCAATTCTCAGATGGATTATCTCTTACTAAAATTTCAATGATTTCTACTATTATTGCCAATATTATAAATGTAATTATCAATTATATTTTAATCTACGGAAAACTTGGCTTTCCAAGACTTGAATTGGTTGGGGCAGGTATAGGAACTTTGATATCTAGAATAAGTATGGTAATTATTATAGTATTAATTATACAAAACAATAAAAAAACAAAGCATTTTATCAAGTCTATTTTCAGTTTAAATTTTTCCAAATCAATATCAAAAAAAATTTTAAACTTAGGTTATCCATCGGCACTTCAAATGATGTTTGAAGTTGGCTTTTTTATTGCCGGGGTGTGGGTGTGTGGATTAATTGGAACGAACTACCAAGCAGCAAATCAAATAGCTCTTAATTTATCTACAATGACATTTATGGTGGCTTTAGGTCTTAGTGTTGCTGCAACTATAAGAGTTGGAAATCAAAAAGGATATGAAGACTATTTAAATCTTAAAAGAGTAGCAATATCATTCTTTTTATTAATAGTAATAATTGAAATAGCATTTGCTATTATTTTCATTTTAGGATCTGAATTTTTTCCATGGTTATATTTAAGTAATGATAACTCAGCAGATGTAATTGAAACAGTTAAAATTGCTTCAAAACTATTAATTGTTGTTGCAATATTTCAAGTTTTTGACGGAATACAAGTTGTTGCTCAAGGGTGTTTAAGGGGAATTCAAGATGTAAAAATACCTTCAATAATATGTTTTTTCTCTTATATAATTTTTGGACTGCCAGTTATGGTATATTTGGGTTTGTATACAGAACTAAAGGCAACAGGTGTATGGATTGGCTTTTTATTTGGACTCGCAGCTTCTTCATTTTTTTTGAGCTCAAGATTTTTTATAATGTGTAATAGAATCATTTTTAATAATGGAAAACAAAAACTTAATTAAAAAAAATCCAGCATTAATTTTAGTGGATGTTCAAAAAGCCTTTTTAGAAAAAGACTATCCAGGAATAAATAGAAATAATCATGATGCAGAATTTATATGTGGAAATATATTAAGCAAATGGAGAGAACTAAAATTACCTATAATTCATGTTAGGCACAGCTCGACTAATCCAGATTCAAAACTTCATAAATCTAAGCCAGGATTTGAGTTCAATGATCATGTAAAGCCCTTAGATAATGAAGTTGTTTTAACCAAAAAAGTTAATAGTGCATTTATAGGGACTAAACTAGAAAATATATTAAATAATATGAATATTAATACACTAGTATTTATTGGTATGACCACAAATCATTGTATTTCTTCAACCGTTAGAATGTCAAGTAACTTAGGATTTGAAACTTATCTAATTTCTGACTCAACTGCCTGTTATAACACAATGGGTATAGATGGAAAAATGATAGATTGTAATATAATTTATGAAAGCTCTTTAGCTAATCTTAGTAAAGAATTTGCAATAATAATCAATTCAAATAAGTTGTTTGGTTTATTAAAATAGTGACCAAGGAAGGATTCGAACCCTCAACCGTCAGAGCCGAAATCTGATGTTCTATCCAGTTGAACTACTTGGCCAATTCAAGACAATTTTTTTCTAACAATTTCTGAAATTGTTTTTCCGTCAGATTTTCCTGAAAGTTCTTTAGAAGCTAATCCCATTACTTTACCCATATCCTTCATAGTTGTTGCACCTAATTTATTAATGATCTGATCAACTACTAGACTTACCTCATCGTGACTCATTTGTTTTGGCAAAAAAGATTCAATAATTGAAGCTTGATTTAGCTCAACTTCACTTAATTCTGGCCTATTTTGATTTTTATATATATCTGCACTTTCCTTTCTCTGTTTAACTAATTTTTGTAAAATTTTAATCTCATCATCTGAGGATAAATCATTTGATGATCCAGATTGAGTTTTAAATAATAAAATAGCTGATTTAACTGCTCTTAAAGATTCTAAAGCAAGAGAATCTTTTGATTTCATTGCTGATTTTATACTATTATCTATATTTTCTAGTAAGTTCATGACTTAGTCAACATTATCGTGTAAAAAAGAGTTTTTTGATTTTAATTCTATATTTCCATTATGATCTTCTTCAACTTTTGTCATCGAAATTTCAGTACTTAAATCATTTTCTAAATCAATACCAGCTCTTTTGTAAGCAGGTTCTTTTTCCATATCCTCAACCCTTCTTGACTTTGCAAATTTATAATTAAATTCTTTTAGTTTTATTTTTCTTTCTTCGGTTCTTTTAGCTAATGCTTTTGCAATCGGATTATCAAACGGATTAAAATCTTCAATAGATTTTTTATTTTCAGAGTTTGTATTTATTTCATCTGTGACTTTTACATACTCTGAATCACCAACCATTGTATATGGAATAATCTGAACTGGGTCAATAACTTCAATATCATTAATATCTTCCTCTAAAACATGAATTACTTTTTCAGAATTTAAATTTTTATCTTCAGATTTTACTATTTCAGCATCATTAACATAAATATCTCTAAAATCTAATTCAATTCTTTCATCAATAATTTCTGTTTTATTAAAAGTAACTGTTTCAAATTCAACATCAATATCTCTAATATCTTCAATTTCAACAATTTCTGTTTTACTATTAATATCTTCTGAGCTATCAGAATCAAAATCAATATTTTTGAAATCAATAGAATCAGACGCATAATCATATTGAAGTGGAGGATCTGATTTTTTATCTTCAAATTTTTCTACCACCTCGCTTTCTTCATCCAAATAATGAATTTTCTTTTTAGGATCAACATGTATAATTTCATCTTGTAAACTAATATCAAAACCAGTTGCAATTACAGTTACAGAAATTTCATCAATAAGATTTGAATCTTCACCAATTCCCATAATAATGTTAACATTATTACCAGCTCTTTCCTGAATATAATCGTTTATAATACCTATTTCGTCAATAGTTACTTCACTGGAGCCAGACAGAATTAATAGTAATACATTTTGTGCTCCTTGAATTCTATTGTCGTTGAGTAAAGGAGAATCTAAGGCATTAGTTACAGCTTTTATAGCTCTTTTGTCCCCTGAAGAACCAGCTGAACCCATTATAGCACTTCCACTTTTAGATAAAACAGTTTTAGCATCTTTAAGATCAATATTTTGAGTGTAATGATGAGTAATAACTTCTGCAATTCCTTTAGCCGCAGTTGCAAGCACTTCATCTGCCTTAGAAAAACCTTCCTTTACACCTAAATTTCCATATATATCTCTTAATTTGTTATTGTTAACAACTATTATTGAATCGCAGTGATTTTTAAGTTTCTCTAAACCTTTATTTGCTAGATTTTGTCTTATTTTTCCTTCAAAAACAAATGGCATTGTTACAATTCCAATAGTCAAAATATCCATCTCCATTGCTAATTTTGAAATTATTGGTGCAGCGCCAGTTCCAGTACCACCTCCCATTCCAGCTGTAATAAAAACCATTTTTGTATTTTTTTCAAGCATTTCTCTCAATTCACTTAGGTTTTCAATTGCTGCTTGTTCACCAACAGTTGGATCAGCACCAGCACCCATTCCCTCAGTTAAGTTAACTCCTAGCTGAACTTTATTTGGGACTGAACTATTCTCTAATGCTTGAGCATCAGTATTACAAACAACGTAATCAACTCCTTTAATACCTTTTGAAAACATATAGTTGATAGCATTACTTCCTCCACCTCCAACTCCAATTACTTTAATGACATTACTTTGATTTTTTGGTAAATCAAAGGATAAATTGTTATAATCTTGATTTGTATTCATAGCTATTATTTTATTCTGCGTTCTCTAAAAAGTTTTTTATTTTATCTGTAAATTTTTCAAAAACTGTCTTTGAAAAATCAATGTTTTTTTCATTTTTAAGTGATTCCTTATCCAAATTTTCATCTTGATTTTCATCATCATCTTTTATATCAATTTTTTTTCTGTTCATTGAATTCATAACAAGACCGACTGCAGTTGCAAAAGTTGGATTTGATATTTCAATAGAATTATTACCAGCCAAATGTTCGTTAGGTTGACCAATTCTTGTATCCATTCCTGTTACATATTCAACAGTTTGCTTAAGATGATTCAATTGACTACCCCCACCTGTTAAAACAATTCCAGCAATCAATTTTTTCTTTTGTTCATCATGTCCATAATTCTTGATTTCAATAAATACTTGCTCTATTATTTCTACAATTCTTGCATTAATGATTTTGGAAAGATTCTTAAGTGTAATTTCTTTGGGATCACGTCCTCTCAGTCCTGGAATTGAAACAATTTCATTTTCTTTATTCTCGCCAGGCCAAGCAGATCCAAATTTTATTTTTAAAAGCTCAGCTTGTTTTTCTATTATAGAACAACCTTCTTTAATATCATCGGTTATAATATTTCCACCAAAAGGAATTACTGCTGTATGTCTTATTATACCATCTTTGAAAATTGCTAAGTCTGTAGTCCCACCACCAATATCAATTAGAGCAACACCTGCTTCTTTCTCTTCTTGACTTAATACAGCATCAGCTGAAGCTAATGGTTCTAAAGTTATTCCTTCGAAATCAATTCCAGCACTTTTTACACATCTTGCAATATTTTTAATAGAACTAACTTGTCCAACAACAACGTGAAAATTTGCCTCGACTCTCGATCCAAACATTCCAATTGGTTCTTTTATTTCACCTTGACCATCAACTTTATAGTCCTGAGGTAAAACATGAATAATTTCTTCACCTGGGAGCATAACTAGCTTATAAACCTGATTTATCAACCTATCAATATCTTCTTTGTCAATAACTTGATCAGAGTTTTCGCGAGTTACATAATCACTATGTTGTAAGCTCCTAATATGTTGACCAGCAATACCAACAACTACTTTGTCAATTTTATAACTCGAATTTAATTCAGCCTCTTCCACCGCTAATTGAATTGATTGAATTGTTTGAGTTATGTTATTCACAACTCCACGATGAACACCCAAACTTTTTGATTTTCCAATTCCAACGATTTTTAATTTATCATACTCATTAACAACACCTATCATAGCTACAATTTTTGTAGTTCCAATATCTAATCCGATGTATAATTCATTATTTTCCATATTATTTCTTTTGAGCTATTACTTGATTATTAAAGTTTAAATCGAGTTTATTAAAATTTTTAAGTAAATCTGTATTGACCTTTGCTGCATAAAAGCCTTTATATTTTTTTAGTTTATTTTCAAATTGATTAAGATTTCCAAGTTTCACTTGATATTTATAGTCATTAACAGAAAAGTAAAAACTAGTACTATCTGCATAAATATATTTTATATGTTCAACAAAGAAATTATCGTTATTTATGTACTTAGCTAAAGAAGCTAATTCATAAAAATCTATTGAATCAATTTTTCCAAAAAAACTTTTAATTTCAAGTTTTTTATTCTCTATTCTTGGAATTGTTTCTCCTTTATCAGACAAATAAAAATCATTATCTCTTAGATCAATTATAGGTTTCTTTTCTGTAATTTCTAATGAAAAATTTGATTGAATATCAATAGATGATGATACTTTATCTATGTAAGGTATTTCTAATACTTTTGACTCAATTTTGTTTAAATCAATAGATTTTACAAATGTTGAATCAGATAGCAGTTTTGAAGAAATAAGAATATTGAATATAGAATCATTTGAAATAAAATTATTTGAATCAGAGGAGATATTTGAGGAAGAAATTGAGGAAATATTAAATCCATTAATATAGTTTGTATAAACTACAGCTAAAATTTTTAATGAAATAAAAATTGTAAATATGATATGTATAAACTTAATTTTCAAGTACTAATTTTTTTTTTAAAGACTGACATATTTTTCCAATACTTCCAGCTCCCATTGTTATTATAATTTCAGAATTATCTTTTTTGATTATGTCTAATAATTCGTTTTCGTTTGCTAATGATTTATTCTCATTTTTTATTTTATCTAGTAAAAGTCTTGATGTTATGCCTTTAATAGGTTTTTCCCTAGCTGGGTATATGTCTAACAAAACCACTCTATCAAACTTTTCTAAACTTTGAGCAAACTCATCAATAAAATCTCTTGTTCTAGTAAATAAATGAGGTTGGAATATCACAAATTTCTTGAGAGAAGGATAAACATCATCTAAGCAGTTAAAAACAGATTGAATCTCTTTTGGGTGATGAGCATAATCGTCAATTAATATTTTTGGCTTAGTAAGCTCAAAAGAGAGTCTTCTTTTTACTCCTTTAAAGGTCTTTAGACTTTTCTTAATTAAATCAAATGAAATATTCATTTTCAAAGAAATAATTATAGCAGCAAGAGCATTAATACAATTATATTTTCCTAACATATTAAAATGTATATTATTGTAGTTAGTATCGTTTGTATCTATATCAAAGACTGAGTGACCAGCTTTAGTTCTCAAGTTTTTAATAACAAAATTTGAATCATCCTTAAATCCATAATTAATTGATTCAAAGTCTAATTCATCATTAGAAATTAATATGCCTTCATCACGTAGATTTTTAGAAAATTGAACAAATGATTTTTTTAAATCATTATAATCGTCATAAATATCAAAGTGATCACCATCAATATTATTAATACAAATAATGTTAGGTTTTAATTTTAAAAATGTTCTATCATATTCATCAGCTTCAACAATAAAAATTTCATCTCCAAGACATTTGAGATTTGAGTTATTTTCATTTGAAATTCCACCAATAAAAGCAGTGTAATTTAGATTGGAAATGCTTAATATGTGAGATAAAATAGCAGTTATAGTTGTTTTACCATGTGTACCAGCAATCGCAATAGAAAAATTATTATTTACTATAGATGCTAGTAAGTCTGATCTTTTAATAATTGTAAAATTTAAATCTTTAAAAAATTTAAAAAGTAGATTGTCATTTGAAATTGCAGGGGTGTAAATTACTAATGTTTTCGTTGGGTCTTTAAAACTTTTATTAATATTATTTATATCAAAATCATATAAAATATCAATACCTATTTTTTCTAAATTACAAGTCAATTCTGTTTTTTCTCTATCATATCCAGCAATATTTTTATTCTTGATAGCTAAATACTTAGCTAAGGATGACATTCCAATTCCTCCTACACCAATGAAAAAATAATATTTGTAATCTTGGTATTTCATTTAATATATTTTTCAATTTCATCAACTATTAACTTTGTGGACTTTAAAGTTGAAAGTGATTTTAGCTTATTAGCTAATTGATTTCTGTATTTATCACTAATAAAAATTTTATTTATTATGTTCTTTAGTTTATAATTAATTTCATCCTCATGAATTAATTCTGCAGCTTCCAAATCATATAAATATTTTGCATTTTTTGTTTGGTGATCTTCAGCAACATTTGGTGATGGAATAAAAATAACAGGCTTACCTACAAAGGATAATTCAGAAATAATAATGGCACCTGCTCTTGAAACAATTAAATCTGAGCAAGATATTACCGTTGGCATTTGATCAATAAAAGGTAAAATAATTACGTTTTTAGATTTATTATCTTTTATTTTATTTTTATACCTGTCTCCACATTGAAGTATTACATTATAATTACTTTTTTCAAAATAATCAATGTTATCCATGACAAACTCATTCATAACTTCAGACCCCAAACTTCCACCAAGAAATAAAATTGTTTTATTATTTTTTTTAATATCATATGCTTTTATAAATTTTTTTATTTTAATATTATCAGCTTTACCAAATCTATTTCTAACAGGATTCCCATAATTCAAAATTTTTTCTTTTGGAAAGAATTTTTCCATTCTATCATAGGATACAAAAATTTTATCAGCATATTTCGATAATATTTTATTAGTGATGCCTGGATAAGAATTTTGCTCTTGAATAAAAATTGGAATTCTAAAAAGATTAGCAATAAATAAAGTTGGTCCGCTTGCAAATCCACCTGTTCCAATAACTACATTTGGTTTAAATGCATGTAAGATTTTAATTGATTGTACTAGACTAACAATAACTTTTAATGGAAATAATAAATTTGAAAAAAAGTTTTTTCTATTATAACCAGATATCCATAATCCCCTTATTTTATATCCGTTTTCCGGAATCTTTTTCATTTCCATTCTAGAACTTGAACCTGTAAATAATATCTTGGAACTTGAAAATCTTTCTTTAATTTCATCAGCTATTGCTATAGCAGGGTATATATGTCCTCCAGTACCTCCGCCAGATATTAAAAACTTTTTATCCATGTTTTTTCTCATCGATTGTATTTAATTCCAAATCACTATTTATTTTTTTTGCACTTACACTTAATAATATTCCAAATGCTAAAAATGTTGTCCATATTGATGTACCTCCCATACTAATTAATGGTAAAGGTTGGCCAGTAACAGGGATTAATTGAACAGCAACTCCCATGTTAATAAACGCCTGAAATACCACTGGTAATCCGACAGATAATGCAATTAATTTTCCAAATATTGAGGTTGCTTTATATGAAATAATAATTATTCTAAACAATAATATTAAGTATAGAAAAAGGATTAATATTGCTATAACTAAACCATATTCTTCAGTAATTATTGAAAAAATAAAGTCTGAAGTACTTTGTGGAAGAATATATTTCATTGAGCTTTTTCCTGCTCCAACTCCGAATAATGATCCATTTGCAATTGCTGCTTTTGCTCTATTTATTTGATAATTTGATTCTTCTGAAACAGGATTAATATAATTTTCAATCCTGCTAGTCCATGTATCAATTCTGTTGGGTAGTAAATCTGGATAATTTTTTGCAAATAAAACAAAAGTTGATGCTAAAATAATTCCAATTAATATTATTGAGGAAATATATTTAAATGGATATTGTCCTAAAAATAATATGGTTAATACCATCAAAAATATCATAAGTGAAGTAGAAAAATTTGAAGGTAAGATTAATAATATCACCAGTAGGATAGGAATCCATAATGGAAAAAATGAGGATCTAAAGTCTAACTTTTTATCGATGTTTTTAGACAAAAAATTAGATATGTAAATCAATAAAAAAATTGAAGCTAATGAAGATGGCTGAAATGAAATTCCGATTAAAGGTATATTAATCCATCGACTTGCATTTGCTCCTTCAATTTCATTTCCTTGAACTGCTGTAAATATTAATAATATAATAATTAAGGGTAAAATTATTTTAGATAAGCCTTTAAAGTACTTATAATCGATTAAATGAGTAGTATACATTATCAATATTCCAACTATTATAATAGCTACATGTTTGAATAAATTTGAGAAAATAAAGTTTGTACCAAAATTTGAGCTTGCACTAAAAATTGGTAAAAAAGAAAAGAATGATAAAGCTAGGACTACATACCAAACAACTTTATCTCCCTTTAACTTTGAAATTAAACTCATAATTTTCTTACTTCTTCTTTAAATTGATCTCCTCTATCCTCAAAATTTTTAAACAAATCAAAACTTGCACATGCTGGAGATAATAAAACAGTATCATTTTGATTTGCAAACTCATATGCACTTTTTACAGCATCTTTCATATTGTTTGTACTTACAATTAAATCACAATGACTTGAGAAAAATTCTATAGGTTTTGAGTTATCCTTACCCAAACAAATAATCGCCTTAACTTTATTTTTAACAAAAGGAATCAAATCAGAATAATCATTTCCTTTATCTACTCCCCCAATTATCCATATAATTGGAGTTTTTACTGATTCCAATGCATAGTAAACAGCATTAACATTAGTGGCTTTAGAGTCATTAATATATTTAACCTTTTGGATGGTTAAAAAATGTTCTAAGCGATGTGGAATATTTTTAAATGATCTAAGACTTTCTTTAATCGATTCATTTGAAATATTCAAAAGTTGCGCAACACAAATAGCTGCCATTGAGTTCTGAATATTATGATTCCCTTGGATTGATAAATTATTTATATCCATCATAAGATAATTATTATTGATTGTTGAGTTAATTTTATTTTCTTTAAGAAAAATCATGTGAGATTTTTCGTTATTGATTTTATTCTTATTAGTTATTATTAATTGAGATTTTATTTTTATATCCTTTAAAAAATTTATTGAGTTCTCACACTTTCCATTTAAAATTAAAGTGTTATCCAAGGTTTGATTTTTTGTAATTCTAAACTTTGAACTGATGTAATTAGAAAATGAATAGTTGTATCGATCTAAATGATCTTCAGAAATATTAGTTATTATTGATATATCTGGTTTAAATTTTACAATATCATCTAATTGAAAACTACTAACTTCAAGAACATAATATTCAAACTGACTATCAGAAATAGATTCTGAAAAGCTTTTGCCCATATTTCCTGCAATTCCAACATTAAACCCAGAGCTCTTTAAAATATGATATATTAAATAACTTGTTGTTGTCTTACCGTTAGATCCTGTAACTGCAATTAAAAATGAATTGGTATATCTACTTGCAAATTCAATTTCAGAAATTATATTTTTTTTATCAAATAAAGGTATCTTTTCAATAATCTTATTAGAAGATATACCAGGACTAATTACAATTTCTTTTGAACTAGAAATTTTATCCCAATTATGACCATTTTCCTCAAATTTTATATTGTTTTTTAGCAAAAATTCTTTTACATCATCAGAAATCACAGAATGATCAGATAGATAAACAGAGATATTTTTTTTAATAGCAAGTTTAACAGCACCCATTCCACTCAATCCAGAACCTAATATTGTTGTCATTTCTTTTTTTATCATCTTACTTTTAATGTTATTAATGATAAAATTGCCAGCATTATGCAGACAATCCAGAATCTTGCTACTATTTTACTTTCACTGTATCCTTTCTTTTGAAAATGATGATGAATTGGTGTCATGAGAAAGATCCTCTTTCCTACACCAAATTTCTTTTTAGAATATTTAAAATAACTTACCTGAACAATTACAGATAAAGTTTCAACTAAGAAGACTCCACACAAAATCGGCAGCAGTAATTCCTTTCTAACTAAAATTGCTATTATAGCAATCAAACCACCCACAGTTAGACTTCCTGTATCACCCATAAAAACTTGGGCAGGATATGTATTATACCATAGAAACCCTATCAAACCTCCAAGCATTGCAGCAACAAAAACTACTATTTCTCCTACTCCGGGTAAATACATTATGTTTAAGTAATCAGAAAAAATTATATTTCCAGAAATCCACGCAAAAATTCCAAGTGTAAAAATTATTATTGAGGAGGAACCAGCTGCTAATCCATCTAAACCGTCAGTCAAATTTGCTCCATTTGAAACAGACACTATTACAAGGGTAATTATAACTATATAAAATATCCAATTAAAATTTGTTGATTTAATTCCAAATATCTCTTCATAATCTAATTCGTTATCTTTTAGAAAAGGAATTGTAGTTTTTAATGATCCAGTCTTAGAGCTAAGACTATGTTCATCAACTAAATTTATTTCATTTTTTTCATAAATATTTTGTGTTTTTATTTCAGGATTAAAGTAAACTGTGAAACCAATATAAAGACCAAGAATTACCTGGCCAATAATTTTAAATGAGCCTTTTAAACCTTTTTTATTTTTTCTAAAAACTTTGATATAGTCATCAATAAAACCAATAACACCTAGCCAAAAAGTTGAGATTAATAAGATTATTATATAAATGTTTTTAAAATCAGCGAATAATATAATTGGAATTATTGTTGAAATAATTATAATTATTCCACCCATGGTTGGGGTTCCTTTTTTTAAGTTCTCACCTGGTAAATCTAACTCTCTTATATTTTCACCAATTTGCTTAAATGATAAATAATTGATTATTCTTTTTCCGAAAACTGTTGAAATAAATAAAGCTAGTATAAAAGTAATTCCTGCTCTGAATGACAGATATTGAAAAAGACTAGCTCCAGCAAACTGATAATTTTTTTCAAGAAAATCGAACAAATAATAAAACATTATATAGCTATTTTTAAATAATTATTAAGTACCTCACTGTCGCTAAATTCAATTTTCTTATCACCAACAATTTGATATTTTTCATGACCTTTTCCCAGAACTAATAGAATATCATTAACCTTAGATGTAGATACAGCATATTTTATTGCATCTTTCCTATCAATTATAGTTTTCACTTTTTTTATTTTTTTGTTATCGACACCCATCTTCATATCTTCTATAATTTGATTTGGATCTTCATTTCTAGGGTTATCAGATGTAAAAATTGTTAAATCACTTAACTCAGATGAAACATAGCCCATCTTATTTCTTTTTTCTTTGTCTCTTCCTCCTCCACAACCAACTACAGTTATTATTATTCCATCACCTTTTACATAATCTTTAACTGATACTAAAACTTTCTCTATTGCATCAGGTGTATGAGCAAAATCAACTATTCCAGTAATTCCATTATTTGCAATAACTTGAAATCGACCTTCAACAGGTTTTATCTTACTTAATAATTCAATTGATTTACTTTGATCTAATCCTAATATGTCACAGACTGCATATACTGCGACTAGATTATATGCATTAAATTTTCCTGTAATTTGAGTATGAATTAATTTATTATTCAATTGAATAATTAATCCCTCAATGTTATTTTCAATAATTTTTATGTTGTAATCTGAAAGTTTTTTTAGAGAATATGTTTTAATTTTTGATCTAGTATTTTGAACCATTACACTACTATTTTTATCATCAATATTGATTAAAGAATATGAATCTTTAGAAAGTGAATCAAAAAATTTCTTCTTTGTATATATATAATTTTTAAAAGTTTTATGATAATTAAGATGATCATGAGAAATATTAGTGTAAACTCCTATGTCATAATCTAAATTTGAAATTCTTTCTTGATCAATGGAATGTGAGGAAACCTCCATGAAACAATACTCGACATTAGAATTAACCATTTCACTCAAATAAAAATTTAATTTATATGAGTCAGGTGTTGTTAAATTGGTTTTAAACTCTTTACCATCAATTAAAATTTTATTGGTTGACAATAATCCAACCTTAAATCCATATAGCTTGAAAAGTTTATGTAAAAGAGTAGCAGTTGTTGTTTTTCCATTTGTCCCTGTAATTCCAATTAAACTCAACTTTTTGCTAGGATTTTTAAAATAATTTGAACAAATTTTAGAGTAAACCTTTCTAGTATTATTAACAATAATATATGTTACATCATCATGAATTTGATCAGGAATTTTTTCACAAATAACACTTTTTGAACCATTATCAATAGCATCATTTATAAACATATGACCATCAACTGTGTTTCCATCGATTGCTATGAATAAATCATTTAATTTTATTGAACTTGAATTATTCGTAACATCATTAATAACTCGATCTTTTAATCCGAAAAATTTTATAACCTCAATATTTGTTAAGAGCTCCTTAAGTTCCATTGCTTACTATTTTATTAAGGTTAGATTTATTTTTGATTTGAATTTTTGAAAGCTTTATGTTTTCATTTAATTCATGTAAATTATGTTTTTCAACTTTTGGATATTTTGAAAATATTTTTTCAGCAATTCTTTTAAATACCGGTGCTGCCACCGTGTTACCATAATAGCCTTTAGCTTTATTAGGTTTATTTATAACAATTATGCAAGAATATTTTGGCTCATCTGATGGGAAATACCCAACAAAACTTGAAATATAATTTACACTATCTTTTGCATAATCAACTTGTGCTGTTCCAGTTTTACCAGACAACTTTAAGTGCATAGATTTTATGTTCTTTGCTGTTCCATTTTCATGATGGACTACATCATAAAGCATTTTCTTTAATATTTTATTTGTATTACTTGAAAAAATAGACTTGTTCAAAATTTGTTTTGGATATATTTTATTATCATTAGTTCCAAACTTCCTTGTACTGTGAATAAATTTTGGCTTCACAACCTCACCTTCATTAGCAATGGAATTATAAAATGTTAAAATCTGTAATGGAGTCATATTTACACCATAACCATAAGTCATCCATGGTAATGATAAACCATTCCAGTTTTCATCATTAGGATGAGGAATCTTTGGTTTAGGTTCGCCTTTAATTGAACTTATCACCGGATTTGCAATACCAAAATTATAAAGACGATCTACAAATTTTTTTGATTTTTGATTATAAACAGAGTCAATGATTTTAACAATTCCAGTATTAGACGACAACCTGATGGCATCCATAACATTAATTTTTCCATAGCCACCTTTTCTACTGTCTCTAACTTTATATCCATAAAAATCAAGTATTCCGCCAGATGTATCAACTTTTTGTATAGTATCAATCACTTGATCCTCAAGAGCTGCAGCAATAGCTATTAATTTAAAGGTAGAACCTGGTTCAATACCCTCACCAATTGCATAATTTAATTTTTCATAATACTTTCCATTTTCAGTTAATCCAAAATTTGATATTGCTTTAATATCGCCAGTTTGAACTTCCATTACTATAGCAGATGAATGATTAGCTTCATATTTTTCTGTTTGTTCAAGTAAATAGTCATGAACAATATCTTGAATTTCACTATCTATGGTAGTTATAATATCTAATCCATTGATCGGTTCCTTTTTTAATTCATTATCTAAAGTTTTCCATTGACCATTTGAAATTTTTCTTTTTAACATGTAGCCATCTTGACCTCTAAGATGTTTTCCAAAAGCATGCTCTAAACCAACTCCTCTATAATTACCATTTTCGTCAATTCTTTCATATCCTATAGTTCTTTCAGCTACTTTTCCCAACGGGAATTCTCTATTAATTTTCTTTTCTACTATTAGACCGCCTTTTATAGATCCATGTTTAAAAATTGGAAAACTCTTAATTTTATCAACATCTTCCTTACCTATATTTTTAATTATAGAAAAATATCTATTTCCACTATTTCTTGCACTGATTAATGAATTGTGAACTATATTTTGATCTGCTGATTTTAATTTTGCTAATTTTTTAGAAAGATTATGAACTTCACTATCAAAAAGGTTTTTCTTTACAGTTTTAGAATCAAAATAAACATCATACATTACAGTTGATGTAGCAAGTAAACTGCCATCAAACGAATATATATTTCCTCTTTGGGGATTAACTGTTGAATATTTTAATGTTTTATCTTCTGCTAATTGTCGATATTTTTCACCATCTACAAACTGTATATGAAATAACTTATAACCAATAAATAAACCAAACAATAAAAAAACTGTTGCAAATCCATAGAGTTTTAATACAAATTGATTGTTGTTCATTTAGTACTGGATATTATTATTTTACTTGGTGGACTCAATGAAGGTCTTATCTCTCTATCAATAAGTTTTTTTCTTACAGTTGACTCCACTCTTAAATTCATAAGTTTTTTTCTTAATTCAATAAAGCTGGACTCAGCAACAGAAACTTCAGTATTTAACTGACTAATTTCATAAACTTTACTATCAACACTGTGAGAAGAATATATAAGAAGAAAAGCGAGAGAAAAAATAAAAAATATAAAACGAATATTATCAACATTAATTTTTTCAATTAAGAATTTTCCCATTAGTATGTCAATAATTTTATCTATCATATTTTAACGGCTGTTCTTAGCTTAGCACTTCTTGCACGTGGATTAGATTTTATTTCTAATTCAGATGGTTTAATAAAATTGTATTTTGGTTTAATTGATAAAATTTTATTTCCAAAATCATCTTTAATTGGTTCATTGTCAAAACAATTATTTTTAAAAAATCTTTTTACGAGTCTATCTTCAACTGAATGGTATGTGATTATTGAAACTAATCCATTTTGGTTCAATAAATTTGGGAGTTGATTTAGTAATTTTTTTAGATTTTTTATCTCTTGATTAACCTCAATTCTTATGGCCTGGTAAACTCTAGCTAAAAATTTATTTTCATAGCCAGGATTTGTAAATACAGAAAGTATTTCGTTTAAATTATTAGAAGATTTTATTTTTTTGCTCTTTCTTTTCTCGACTATAATTTTTGCGATTTTTCTAGAGTTAGTTAAATCAGAGTAATTGAAAAATATATTTGCAAGATCGGTTTCGCTATAGTTGTTTAAAATCTCAATTGCATCAATACTTGATTCTTGATTCATTCTCATGTCAAGAGTGGAATCGTTTTCAAAGCTAAATCCTCTATAAATTGAATCGAACTGAAAAGAACTTACTCCTAAATCTGCAAGAATACCGTCAACTTTTGATATTTTTAGATATTTCAAATTTTGTTCTAGATAAATGAAATTCTGCTTTAATAACATAACTCTATTGTCATCAATTTTATTTTTTATAGCACTTTCATCCTGATCAAATGCTATTAGCCTGCCACCATCATTTATTCTTTGTAAAATTTCTTTTGAATGCCCTCCTCCTCCAAATGTCAAATCAACATAAACTCCATTCTCTTTTATTTCAAGACTATCAATCGCCTCCTTTAACATAACAGGTTTATGAAACATTATTATCATCATTACCCATTACTTCTTCTGTTAATTTTGCAAAGTCAACACTCGAATCATTAATCGCATTTTCATACATTTCCTTATCCCATATTTCAATGATATTTAAGGCTGTTGACATTACAATATTTTTTTTAAGCTGTGAAAAACTGATTAAATCTTTTGGAATTAATATTCTCCCAGCATTATCTAATTCAATATGCTTAAGTCCAGCAGTATATCTTCTAATAAAATCATTATTTTTCTTTGTAAAACGATTTAGCTTATTCACTCCTAACATAGTTTCATCCCATTCATCAATTGGAAAGAGTTCTAAACATTTTTGAAATACAGATCTTTTAAGAATAAAACCTTTTGAAAGATCTTTTTCTAATTGTTTTTTAAAGGATGATGGAAACATAATTCTTCCCTTATCATCAATCTTGCATTCGTAGGTTCCTATAAGATTATACATATTAGATTAGCGTTACTATCAAATATATTTAAATTTTACCACTTTTTACCACTTTTTACCACATTGTTAATAATTTTTAAACTAAAGACTTAATACATTGATTATCATGATTTTAAACGCATTTAATGTCTAGATTTCTATATTTATTTTATGTCTTTGTTTCAAAATGAAATACATATCTTTGTCTGCAACTACTAAAACAAAATAGATTTTGGAAAGTTTTATTTCAGAAAATGGCTTTAGCTACAGGTCTGTTGGTGAAGGAAGACCAATACTAATTTTACATGGTCTAATGGGTGGCTTAAGTAACTTTGAAGATGTATTTAATTTCTTCCCAAAAAAAAACTACAATGTTATTGCTCCTGAGTTACCAGTATATACTTCTAAACTACTAGATACAAATGTTAAGTTTTTTGCAAAATTTGTAAACGAATTTGTAAAATTTAAAAAACTTAAAGATTTTGTAATTGTTGGTAATTCTTTGGGAGGTCATGTAGGATTGATTTATGCAAAACTTTTTCCAACCTTATTGAAGGGGTTAGTTCTAACTGGAAGTTCTGGGCTTTACGAAAACTCGATGGGTGATAGTTACCCTAAAAGAGAAGATTATAACTTTATAAGAAAAAAAACTGAAGGTGTTTTTTATGACCCTAAAGTTGCAACAAAAGAAATTGTAGATGAAATTTTTGAAACAGTCAATGATAGAAAGAAATTGATTAAAATTTTAGCAATGGCAAAAAGTGCTATAAGACATAATATGGCAAAAGATTTACCAAAAATCGATGTTGAAACTGCAATAATATGGGGAAAACAAGACATTGTAACACCACCAGATGTTGCAATCGATTTCAATAAACTTCTACCTAATTCGAATCTTTTTTGGATAGACAAGTGTGGTCATGCACCTATGATGGAACATCCAAATGAGTTTAATGATATTTTAGATAGTTGGCTTTCAAAGAAAAATTTATAGTTGTGTTCAATTTTTCCAACGTTTCATTTAAAAAAAGTAGCTCTAATGAAAATGAATGTCCAAAGGATAATTTTCAAGAGTTTGCTATTATTGGTAGATCAAATGTTGGAAAATCTAGTCTTATAAATTCTATTCTAAATAAAAAAAACATAGCTAAAACATCAAAGACACCTGGAAAAACACAATTAATTAATCACTATTTAGTAGAGAATAATTTTTATATAGTTGATCTTCCTGGATATGGATATGCAAAACTTTCAAAAAAAGAATCTGAAAAAATTTTAAATATTTCATTTGATTATATTTTAAATAGAGAAAATCTTTTACGAATCTTTTTATTAATAGATATAAGACACAAACCTTTAGAGATTGATATTGATTTTATTGAGTTTCTTATTTCCGAAAA
>CENF01028997.1_pt1 | contig 19563 bp, 19 predicted proteins | sample 361291 | NCBI WGS metagenome assembly CENF01 (sample SAMEA2619399, study PRJEB7988) | marine metagenome | isolation source: saline water (ENVO:00002010), including | reverse complement strand
GGAGCCATGGAAACTCTTTTAATACATGAAGAAATAGCCACAAAAATATTACCTGAATTAAACTCTAAGTTTCTTGATGCCGGTGTTGAATTAAGGGGTTGTAAAGAGACTAGTGAGATAATTAATACTCCATTAGCAACCGATGAAGACTGGGTAACTGAATATTTAGCTCCAATCCTTTCAGTTAAATTGGTTGAAGACATTGATTCTGCAATTAATCATATTAATAGGTTTGGGTCGGCTCATACAGATTCAATAGTTACTTCTAATGACAATAATGCTGAGACTTTCATGAGAAAAGTCGATTCAAGTTCCGTAATGCACAATGTGCCTACTTGCTGGGCAGATGGATTTGAATACGGTTTAGGTGCCGAAGTTGGTATATCAACAGATAAGATTCATGCCAGAGGTCCAGTTGGGCTTGAAGGACTAACTTCACAAAAATACATTGTTAAGGGTAAGGCGCAGATAAGAGGTGCTTAGATGATATCTAAATTGATTGGCGTCTTTGGAGGTACATTTGATCCTGTTCATAACGGCCATACTAAGATAATTCAGAATCTCCTTGAGCTCATACCTTTTGATGAAATTAAGGTCATACCAAATGGACAACCTCCTCATCGAACTTCAGTATGTTCTAACAACGATAGACTGGAGATGGTCAATCTTGCTTTCAAAGGTATCAATCAAATTTCAGTTGATGAAAGAGAAATTCATAGGGAAGGTCCTTCATATGCAATCCATACTGCTAGGGAAATTTTGGAGGAGTATCATCAAGATAATATAATCTGGATTATGGGTTCAGATGCATTTTCAGAAATAGACACCTGGTTTGAATGGGAAGATTTTCTTAATATAATTAATATACTCGTAATGGCTAGGCCAGGTTCTGAAATAGATTCAACCAGCATGGCCGGAACTCTTATTCTGGAAAGACAAACATCAAATATTGATGATTTGAGTCATGGAGCAGGCAAGATCCTTATCGTTGACATTGACCCCATAAATATTTCTTCAACCCAAGTTAGAAGTAATTTGGCTGCTGGTGAGACAGTTAATGAGCTAATTTTAGAGGATGTAAGTGACTATATAGATTCAGGAAAATTGTATACTAAGCACTCATGAACACTTCGAAGATGAGAGATATAGTTCTTGATAGCTTGATTGATTTAAAAGCAGTAGACCCAATTGCATTAGATGTTCAAGAATTAAGTTCAATGACTGACTACATGTTAATTGCTTCTGGTACTTCCAGCAGGCATATCCAGGCCATTAGTGAAAGTGTAATAGATGGCTTAAAGTCTAATAAAATCAAGCCCTTAAGAGTAGAAGGAAGAGTAGGGGACGATTGGATCTTAGTTGATGCAGGAGATGTGATTGTTCACCTTATGACAAGCCAAGCCAGGGATTTTTATGACCTTGAAAGCTTATGGGATCCAGACCTTTAAATGAATATTAACTTTCTTGCTATAGAAAGCAGTAGGCCCAGTTGGGCAAGCGAAGCCTTTCAAGACTATTCCTCTAGGTTTGATAGATCTATTAATGTTAACTGGCAAGGTCTGAAGCCAATCAAAAGACATCTTAACTACAATGTTGATAAAGCTATTCTCCAAGAAAGTAATCTTCTTTTGTCCGCCACTAAAGAAAAAGATTATTTGGTGTGTTTAGATAAGTCAGGAAACAGTTTTAATACATTGGGTTTAAAGTCTAAGTTTGAAAATTGGCTTATGTCTTCAAATAACCTTACATTTTTAATAGGTGGACCTGACGGAGTAAGTCAAGAATGTTTAGATAAATGTAATGAAAGTTGGTCCCTTTCACCATTAACATTTCCTCATGCAATTGTCCCTGTCCTGATTATTGAGCAAGTTTACAGGGTGTGGTCAATTACGCAGAATCACCCTTACCACCGTTAAGAATGTTTAAGATTTCTGATCTTCAAAGCCAAGAAGCAAGTCTTAGAGGGCTTAAAGCAAGATCAAGAATAATTTTATTTTTTCTTATTCTTATTTCTTTGGCAGGAGTCATACAAATAGTAAAGCTTACAGTGATAGACCAAGAAAATTACGTCACTGAATCAGAAAAAAATAGAATTATCAGAGTCCCAGTTTATCCTTCGAGAGGCCTTATTGGCCTAGCTAAAGATAATAAATTATTAGTAGAGAATATAGTCGCTCAAAAACTTACAATTAATTTTAAAAGTACTACTGATATAGCCTCTACAATCGTAGATATTCAAAAAACTATCGGAATACCTGAAGAGGTTGTTACTACTTTTTATAAGGTTTTATCTTCTAACCCAAGAAATGGGAATATCACCTTGATGGATGATCTTCCAGAAGAGCAAGTAGCTAAATACCTGGTAAACAAAGAAAGATGGCCATCTTCAAATCTAGAGGCATACTTAAAAAGATACGTAATAGACAACTCCCTATTTTCACACGTTGTTGGATATACAGGCGCTATTTCTAGTCAAGAGAGAGAAGATGATGAAGAATATAGATATTCTATTAATTCTAGATTAGGAAAGTCAGGAATTGAAAAGACTTTTGAAAATGAATTAAGAGGAAAAGTGGGCTATAGAACTATAGAGGTTGATGTTCACGGAAAAGAGGTAAGAGAGTTAGAGAAAGTTTTACCATCGAAAGCAAAGAATATATATCTTAGTTTAGATCAAGAACTACAAGAGCTTGCTAGAAAAGGCTTAAGAGGAAGAAAGGGAGCTGTAGTGGCCATTGATCCTAATAATGGTTTAGTGAAGGTCTTGGTTAGCTCTCCAGACTTCAATCCAAATATCTTTAATGAAACTGCTAAAGGAGATTTAAGATCCTTAAGTTCTGATACCAATGCTCCCTTCTTCAATAGGGCTATTTCTGGTAATTACCCTCCGGCTTCAACTTTAAAACCTTTTTTAGGATTGCTTGGCTTAGAAAGTGAAATAATTAGTTGGAATACAGAAATAAAAGATGAAGGTTTTTTTCAGATTCAAGATGAAGGAAGAAAATACAGAGGATGGAAAGAAGAAGGTCACGGAATAGTAGATTTAAACAAAGCAATAATTGAGTCATCGGATGTTTATTTTTATGAACTAGCTTCTAAAACAAACGTAGATCAAATACATTCCTTTTTAAAGCCTTTTGGTTTTGGCCAAAAGACCGGGATTCAGCTGACAGGAGAAGAAGAGGGAGTTCTACCTAGTCGAAATTGGAAATTAGGAAGGACTGGAGATTCTTGGTTTGTTGGGGACACTATTAATCTTGGCATTGGTCAAGGTTATATGACCACAACACCACTTCAACTAGCTGTGGCTGTTTCTGTTTTAGCTACAAGAGGAAAGGCATATAAACCAAATATAGTAGAAAAGATTAATACAACTTTTATTGAGCCTGAACTTTTATACCAGATCGAGATCAAAGAGGAACGAAACTGGAAAAAGTTAGAAGAATCAATGATTTCTGTCATCAGGTCTTGGAATGGAACAGCCCACAATATTTATAACCCAGAAGACTTCTTGATAGCAGGGAAAACCGGCACTGCTCAGATTAAAAGTTTGACTGAAGAAAATTTAACTGTTCAAGAAGAATATGAAAATGTTCGAAAAGATATAAAGAAGAGAGATCATGCTATTTTTGTAGGTTATGGGCCTGTACCAAATCCTAATTTAACAGTCGTAGTGGTAGTTGAAAATGGAGAGTCAGGAAGCGCTGTTGCTGCTCCCATTGCAAAATTAATTATCGATAGATACCAAAAACTTCAAGAGTCAGATGTCTAAAAGAGTACTGGATTATAATCTTAATAGACCCTTCTCCTCTTCTGGGATTTCTCTGTCCTTTATTTTTAAAGATACCGTATTAGTTTTTTCTGTTCTGACTGTATTGGTGTTTGGTCTCTTTATGCTTTACAGCGCAAGTGGGCAATCAGAATCTATGGTCATCAGACAGTCTGTTTATGTAGTTTTAGGGTTTATGGGAATGCTCTTTATTGCCCAAATTAATCCTAACTCTTACCAGAACATCCTTATGAATTTGTATTGGATAGGATTAATAATGCTAATTTACGTATTAATTTTTCCTGATGATAGTCATGTAACAAAGAGGTGGATCGATTTAGGTTTATTTAGCTTTCAACCTTCAGAAGTCATACGTCTAATTCTGCCATTATCTGTGGCTGCTTTTTTGACAAGAAAAGAATTGAAACCAAAATACTCTGATTGGTTTATTTCTCTAGCAGCCGTTTTATTGGTCTCTTTTTTGATCTATAAACAGCCAGACTTAGGCACTTCTTTGATAGTTTTTACTTCAGGTTTCTTGCCTGTTTTTCTTACCGGGTTTCCTCTGATCTTTATTTTCTTTGGAATAGCTTTTTTGGGAGCTCTTTCTCCAATTATCTTTTCTGCATTAAGTGCCTATCAACAACAAAGGATATTAACTTTGTTTGATCCTAATGCCGACCCCCTGGGTACGGGCTGGAACATTGCACAGTCAAAAACTGCAATTGGTTCGGGTGGTTTTTTTGGGAAAGGGTATTTATCGGGAACGCAAAGCCAGCTTGATTTTATTCCAGAAAGTCATTCAGATTTTATTTTTGCAGTTATAGCAGAAGAACTTGGCCTTATTGGTATCAGTATATTGTTTCTTGCTTACGCTTTAATAATTTACAGAATATTTTCTATAGCCTATGGATCGGAAACAATTTTTGGAAGATTAGCTTCTGCTTCTATAGGTTTTATTTTTCTAATCTTTATTTTAATTAACGTTTCAATGGTTGTCGGTATAATTCCAGTAGTAGGTGTTCCTTTGCCCCTTGTGAGTCAAGGAGGAACGTCTCTGGCAACCCATTTATTGGCCTTTGGTTTTGTGTTGTCAGTTAAAAGAAAAAGTGGATGGTAAAGATCAATAAAAATAACTTAATTAACCTTATAGCATTAGTTTTATTACTAATTCCAGGTGCTGTGCTTACAGAAAATAAAGGTGATTATTCATCAAGAGAAGACGTGTCGGATTTTATTGAAGACATGAACGTTAAACATGGCTTTAATAAAGATGAGTTAATTGAACTTATTTCTGGTTCAAAATTCCAACCAAGAGTCATTCGTATTATGGATAGACAGCCAGAAGGCACTATGACTTGGACTAGATATAAAAAAATAATGGTAACAGATGCCAGGATTGAATCAGGAAGGAAATTCATAATAGAGCATAAAGAAGCGCTAGAAAGAGCAGAGGATTTGTATGGCGTTCCAGCCCCAATAATTGCTTCAATAATTGGTATTGAAACAAGGTACGGAAAAATCCAAGGAAATATAAGAGTGTTAGATTCTTTAATGACTCTTTCTTTTGATTACCCTAGGAGGGCTAGCTTCTTCAAGACACAGTTAGAAGAATTCTTACTCTTATGCAGAGAAGAAGGCCTCAGTGTTGGAACAATAAAAGGTTCTATTGCTGGAGCAATGGGGTATGGTCAGTTTATGCCTGATAGTTACCGCGATTACGCGGTTGATTTTGATGAAGACAATGTAAGAGATCTTTTATCTAATCCGGTTGATGCGATAGGGAGTGTAGCTAATTTCTTAAGTAAAAAAGGGAAATGGAAACCAAACACACCGGTAGCAACAATTACAGATTTTAATAAAGGACGTCTGGGCTCTGATGTAAGCCACATAGTTGATTATGGAGAGAACTTAACTTTTATTGCAAAAAAATATAAAACTACAGTTTCAAAGATTGTTGAGAGGAATAATCTAAAAAATAATGACTTAATATTGCAAGGTAAAACTTTATTGATTCCTGGCAAGGGTAATATAAAGTCAGCCTTTAAGCCTTACATGACTTTAGACGATGCTGAGAATATTGGCTTATTACCAAAAGAATCTGTAAAAGGTAATTTAAAAGTAGTTCCAGTTGAACTCCAATTAGATGAAGGATATGAGTATTGGTTGGGGTTTGATAATTATTATTCTTTATCGAGATATAATCGAAGTAAGTTATACGTTATGGCGGTTTTTGAATTCAGTAAGCCGTTGTCTAAATTCTTTTAAGAGAAAAAAATATGAATAAATTTTTTACATACACACTGAAGGTTATTTTCATTGTGGCTTTATCAATGCAGAATCTTTTTTCGGAAGAAAGTTTCATTCCAGAGCCTCCTTCTATTAATGCTGAATATTATCTATTAAAAGATGCAGTTTCCGGAAGAATACTAGCAGAACAGGGAGCTGATGAGAGAGTTGGACCAGCAAGCATAACCAAAGTCATGACTGGTTACGTAGTGGCAGATCAAATTGATAAAGGCTTTATTAGTGGCGATGAAGAAGTGCTAATTAGTGAGAACTGTTGGAGAAGAGGTGGATCAAAAATGTTCATCAAAGAAGGTACTAGAGTTTTAGTCTCTGATCTTATAAAGGGGATGGTCATTCAATCCGGTAACGACGCGAGTTGTTCCTTGGCAGAGCACACTGCTGGATCTGAAGAAGGTTTTGTTGATCTTATGATGGTTTATGCAAGAGACTTGGGTCTTCAAAATACTAATTTTACTAATGTCTGGGGAGGTCCAGACGAAGGACATTATTCTTCAGCTAGGGATCTGGCTTTATTATCCCAAAGACTTATTGAGAAATTTCCAGATCATTATGCAATTTACAAAGAAAAGTATTTCACTTACAACAACATCAAGCAAAGAAATAGAAACAGCTTGCTCTGGCAAGATGATTCTATCGATGGCATTAAAACTGGACATACAGAAAGTGCAGGTTATTGTTTAGTTTCTTCCGGTTTAAGAAATGAGACGAGATTAATTGCTGTAACTTTAAAGAGCAGTAGTGAAAAACAAAGATTAACTGATAATCGAAGATTATTAGATTATGGCTTCAGATATTTTAGAACAAAGAAGATTCTTTCAAAATTTACCAGTATCAAAGTTGAAGAGGTTTGGGGTGGAGAGCAAGAGACTGTTAGTTTGGAATCTGCAGAAGATGTTTATCTTACTCTTTCTCCAAGGGATTTTAAAAGAGTAGAGCCAGTCTTGGAATTGGAGGATTATTTACAAGCTCCTCTTCAGAAAGGACAGGTTGTTGGGAAAGTTACCCTCTCTCTAGATGGTGAAATATTAAAGACAGTTGATCTTATCTCTTCTAGTGGCGTTGAGCCTTTAGGTTTCTTTGGCAGAGCATGGTCAAATATAAAATTATTAGCTTACCGGTTTCTTACGGACGAAGAATCTTAAGTTCTCATGTCCTGGGCATATTTGAACAACACTTTTCATAAGAAAGAGGAAGTTAGGATTTCTCCTTTTGACAGGGGTTTTTTATTTGGTGATGGAGTGTATGAAGTTATACCTTCTTATGCTGGCAAGCCATTCTTGTACGAAGAGCATATATCAAGGCTTTCAAGGTCATTAAATGAAGTTTCTATTAATAAACCTGAACAATGGGAACATCTGAAATCAATCATTGAAGATTTATTAAAAAAAAATAATTTTTTAAATCAGAGCATTTACATTCAGGTTACTCGGGGTCAGGAAGTTATAAGATCACACACACCAGACAAACTAACCCCTCCTACTTTATTTTTAGAGTCTTCTGAATTAGCAACGGATTTACTCTTAACTACTTATAAACCACCGTATATTAATGTAGGAATAGAAGAAGACCCAAGGTGGTCTAGATGTGATATTAAGGCCATAACTTTACTAGGCAATGTGATGACATTAGACAAAATGAGTGACTCCGGACTTGAAGAGGTTATCTTTTATAAAGACGGCGTAATAACAGAGGGAGCAAAAGCCAATATATTTCTTATTTTTGGCAAGAAAATTGTCACTCCACCTGTATCTAAAAATATACTTAGTGGAATCACAAGGAACTACTTTATTAATCTTTTAAGCCAGAATAATTTTAATATACAAGAGAGAGAAGTCTCAATAAATGAAATAGAAGGAGCGGATGAGATTTGGTTCACCAGCTCTACCAAAGTTTTACAAATGGTTCAAAGAATTAATAACAAGACTCTATTGGAAAAAGATTTTAAAAATACTATCGGCCATACAGCGATAGAATTATTCAGAAAAGATGTTCTTATTTAAAAAGTTATAGTTAACTCTCTAATGGCTTGCCAAGGATCTTGATGACTCCTACCTTTAATGGATGCATCGATCTTAGCTACTTGTTGCAGTGCATGTTTTAAATCCGACAGTGCTACTTTCTTGGCTAGCTCCTCAAGATTATTTAAGTAGTGTCTAGGCCCCCATATGCCTTTTGCTGACTTTTGATTAATTACCTTAAAAAGATTTGTCAGTTCCCTTGATAACGACCATAAAATCAGCGTCTCTGGAGTTCCTTCAGCTTTTAAAGACTCTAGAACGCTAGCCGTTCTCTCTTTATTTCCACTTATAAAGGCATTGGATAGATCAAAAATATTATATTTGGAAGAATCAGATATAGAAGAAGCCATTTGGTTGATATCGATATCTTGATCGGGGAATAATAGAGCAAGCTTTTTAATTTCCTGCAAAGTGGCAAGCAGATTGCCTTCTGTTTTTTCTGCAAGTAAATTACTTGCTGCAGAGGCAATATTTAGTTGGTATTTTTTACCAGTTTCAACAATCCATCTTGGTAATTGGTTTAAGGTTATTGGGTTAATTAATAGCAAGCATCCAGCTGCTTCTAAAGCTTTTATCCAAGCCGAGGAATGTGTTTTTTTCTCAAGCCCTTCTACCGAGACTATTAGTACTTTTGAAGGGTCTGGATTAATTGCATAGTCTTTTAAGGCTTTAGAGCCTGTCGCTCCTGGACCTGAGCCTATTAATTTAATTTCTATAATCTTTTTTGCACCAAAAAGATCATAATTTTCTGAAGATGATTTTAGAAAAGTCCAATCAGTTTGTTTAGAAATAATATAGTTGGTTTTTTCTAGGTAGTCTTCCGACTTAGCTTTATTGTAAATTTGATCTACTAATTCCTGAATTTGCAGAGATTCCTCACCTACCAGAGTGTAAACTGGTTCCAATCCTTTTTTAAGTGAGTTACTTAGGTCTTGGGGGGATACTCTCATTCTTTTAGAGAAGCAGATAATAGTTCTATCTTCCTAATGGCAAATCTGACGAAGTCTTTACTAATATCACTTTCCTCAGCCTCCATCGCCAATATCTGAGAGTCATCGAAAGCAATGTACTTTATGTCTCTTATTTCATAATTTTCTTTTTTAGAAGATGCTAAGTTTTCAATACTAAAATTAAGACTGTATTCTATTCTGACTTCAACTGTCCTCGCTCCTGCTCCTTGTCCAGATGAAAACCTTTCTATTTGATGGTTAATAATTTTTATAATTAAGTCTAGTTCATCAATTTTTTCAACTTTGTAATCTAAAACATTATCAGTTGTTTTTTTTAGCTCTTCTATGAAAAGTTGATTTAGAGAACTAGAATTAGCAACAACCGCTATGTTTTTTTCTATAAAGAAAGAGGGATTTTCTCGAAGATTATATCCGCAGCTTTGAAAACTTAAAAATATCAACATAAGAAGCAGGTATTTAAGATTAAAAGTTAATCCAATTTCTTTCATATAACAATATTGATAAGCCTTCCAGGAACAAAAATAATTTTTTTGATGTCTTTATTTTCTAGGTATTTTTGAACATTTACGTCAGCTAAAGCTTTGTTTTCAAAAGTTTCTTGGTTTGCATTGGGGTCTAAATTTACAGTCGCTCTAAGCTTACCATTAATCTGAACTGCAATTTCTACGGTTTCTTCTATTAATAATTCAGGATCAGCTTCAGGCCAAGCATGATCAATTATAGGAGTATCTTTGCCCAGTTCCCACCAAAGATGTTGGCTCAAGTGAGGTGTAATAGGGGCAAGCATTATGACTATATTCATTATGGCTTCATGAGCAGCAGACCTTTCAGATAGCGAAGAATTATTAGTTATAAACTGTTTGGGTATCTTATTTGAAAGCTCCATAACAGAAGCTATGGCAGTATTAAATGCATGCCTTCTTTCGTAGTCATCTTTTACCTTCTTTAGAGTTTGATGAGTTTTTATTCTAAGAGATAAAGCTTCTTTATTGTTGTTATCGAATTCCAACTTTTCAGGAATTCCTGTATCTACATGCTCCTGAATGAGATTCCAAATTCTATTTAAAAAACGAAAAGAGCCTTGTACGCCCTGGTCTGACCACTCTAAAGATTGATCCGGAGGAGCCGCAAACATCACAAATAACCTAACAGTGTCTGCCCCATATTTAGTGATCAAACCTTCCGGATCAACAGTATTGCCTTTCGACTTGGACATTTTTGATCCATCTTTAAGCACCATGCCTTGGCACAATAAATTATCAAAAGGTTCGTCTCCTTCAACAAGTCCTAAATCTCTAAGACATCGAAAGAAAAACCTGGAATAAAGTAAATGCAAAACAGCATGTTCTATTCCTCCAACGTATTGATCCACAGGTAACCAATATTTTGCTCTTTCATCCAGCATAGAACTCTCACTATCAAAAGAAGCAAATCTTGCGTAATACCAAGATGATTCAAAGAACGTATCAAATGTATCTGTCTCTCGTTTTAGATTTTGACCATCTTGCTTCATTTCAATGAAGTCATTTAATAATGATAGGGGAGAGCTTACTCCAGAAAATTTAACATCTGTAGGTAATTTCACCGGAAGCTCTTTGGCAGGAAAGGTGTCATTGTTTAAATTTTTTAAAATGGGTATTGGAGCACCCCAATAACGTTGTCTTGAGACACCCCAATCCCTTAGTCTGTAGTTAACCTTTCTAAATCCACACCCAAGTTGTTCTGACTTTAACTCTATCGCTTTAAAGGCTTCGTCGAAGTCTAGACCGTCAAATTCTCTAGAATTAATTAAGTTGTTCTTTTCAAGAATAGCAGATTCATTTATATCATCATCTTTCAAACCTTCAATGACTTGTTTTATTGATAGATTATATTTTTTAGCAAATTCGTAATCTCTCTGGTCATGTGCAGGTACTGCCATCAAAGCTCCAGAACCATATTCAGATAAAACAAAATTTCCTATCCAGATGGGGACCTCTTCTCCAGTAAATGGATGTATGGCATAAAGACCAGTAAAGATACCTAATTTTTCTTGTTTGGCTAAATCTGCTTCAGCAACTTTGCTTTTCTTTTGATCTTCAATGAACTTCTGAATACTTGAATCTGATTCAGAAGCACCAATAGCCAGAGCATGATTGGTGGATAGAGCTAGAAATGAAACACCCATAATTGTGTCTGGTCTCGTTGTGTAAACTTCAACAGATTCTTCCATATTCTTAAGTTTAAATGTGAACTCCATTCCTTCTGACCTTCCAATCCAATTTTTTTGCATGGTTTTTACTTGCTCTGGCCAGCCATCAAGTTTTTCAGTTCCTTTCAATAATTCTTCAGCATAATCTGTAATTTTTAGGAACCACTGTTTCAGTTTTCTTTTTTCTACTTCGGCACCTGACCTCCAACCCTTGCCATCTATGACTTGTTCATTTGCTAATACCGTTTCATCTACAGGGTCCCAATTAACTTCTGCTTCTTCTTGATAAACCAAACCTTTTTCAAGTAATTGTAAAAAGAACCACTGTTCCCATTTGTAGTAATCAGGGCTGCAAGTGGCAAATTCTCTTTTCCAATCATAAGCAAAGCCCATTCTCTGAAGTTGAACCTTCATGGAAGAGATATTCTGTTCTGTCCAATCGGATGGAGATACATTATTCTTTATTGCAGCATTTTCAGCCGGTAGGCCAAACGCATCCCAACCCATCGGTTGCATAACATTTTTCCCTAACATTCTTTGAAATCTGCTTATGGTGTCACCAATTGTGTAATTCCTTACATGACCCATGTGTATAGAACCGCTTGGATAAGGGAACATGCTTAAACAAAAGAATTTCTCTTTTTCTGGATCTTCGGTCACTGAGAACATTTCATTCTCATTCCAGAATTGTTGGATTTCTCTTTCTAACTTTTCTGGCTCGTAACTCCTGTCTTTATTAGACATGCTTTTGTTCTTTAAATTTATTTTCGAGGTAGTTAATATCAACTCCGCCTTCTATGAAATTAGGATCTTTTATTAGTTTTCGATGCATGTCTAAATTTGTGTCTATACCAGAGACATACATTTCTTCGAGTGCTCTTTCGAGCCTTGCTCTGGCATCCTCTCTATCATTTGCTCTGCAAATTACTTTAGCAATAAGAGAATCATAATGAGGAGGAACAACGTAATCGTTATAAAGGTGTGAATCTATCCTGACCCCAATTCCTCCGGGAGCATGATAATCAACTACTTTTCCAGGAGAAGGCATAAAAGTATCTGAATTTTCAGCATTAATTCTGCATTCAATAGCATGACCTTGTATAACGACATCATCCTGTTTTATTTTTAATTCTTCTCCTCTTGCAATCCTTAGTTGCAGTTTTACTAGATCTAGGCCTGTTACACTTTCGGTCACAGGATGTTCAACTTGAATTCTTGTGTTCATTTCAATGAAATAGAATTTACCATCTTCGTACAAGAACTCAAATGTCCCTGCACTGACATAATTAAGCTCCTTACATGCCGATATACATTTTTCAAATATATCTTTTCTTTCATCTTCAGGAATACCAAAGGCGGGAGCCTCTTCTATAACCTTTTGATGTCTTCTTTGCATAGAACAGTCTCTGTCTCCTAGGTGCAATACGTTATTATATTTATCAGCAAGGACTTGAACTTCAATATGTCTGGGTGTTAATAGAAATTTTTCCATGTAAACAGTTGAATCACCAAAGGCTGCACCCGCTTCTTGTTGAGTTAGCTCTATAGAGTGTTCCAATTCTTCTTTTACGTGAACTATTCTCATTCCTCTTCCGCCGCCTCCAGAAGCAGCTTTGATTATTATGGGGTAACCTAACTTATCTGCTTGCTCATGAGGGTTGTTACTAACAGCACCATCTGACCCAGGGACTATTGGGAGCCCAGAGTCAAGAGCAAATTTCTTAGCAGAGACTTTGTTACCCATCATCCTAATAACAGACGCCTTAGGTCCAACGAATTCAAACCCACTCTTTTCTACTTTTTCAGCAAAATCTGGATTCTCAGATAAAAAGCCGTAACCTGGATGAACTCCATCAGCACCCGATAGCTCCATAGCACTTATGATTGCCGGTATATTCATGTAACTTAAAGCAGAATTAGATGGACCTATGCATATTGACTCATCAGCCATTTTTACATGCATGAGATCTTTATCAGCTTCTGAGTAAACAGCTACTGTTGGGATTTTTAGTTCTTTCGCAGCTCTTAAGATACGCAAAGCTATTTCACCTCTGTTGGCGATTAAAAGTTTGTTCAACATTTATTTACTTATCTCAAAAAGTGTTTGCCCATATTCTACGGGCTGAGAATCCTCTACATTAATGGACAAGACTTCTCCTGAAAATTCAGATTTAATTTCATTCATCATTTTCATAGCCTCAACTATGCAAACAACATCGCCTTCATTCACATGATCACCAACCGAAACAAATGGTTTTGAACCAGGAGATGCAGAAGCATAGAAGGTCCCAACCATAGGAGAATTTATTAGATCTGCAGAGTCTTTGTCATCGACAGGTTCTTCTAACTCTTCTTTACTTCTTTCTTGAGGTCTATCTTCAATAGTTTGAATTGATTCTGTGTAAACAGGTTGGCTTGATAATAAATTGTTAGGTTTATTTTTAACAAGCCTTACCGATTCTTCTCCTTCTTGAATTTCAATCTCTTCGAGATTTGATTCCTCTAACATCTCTATTAATTTCTTTACTTTTCGTATATCCATTTTATTCCTAATTAACTAAATCTTTTTAATGCAACTGTAAGAGCCAATTTATAACCTTCTGTTCCTAGTCCAGAAATGACACCTTCTGCTATATCTGACAAATATGACTTTTGTCTGAAATCTTCTCGACTATAGATATTTGAAATGTGTACTTCTATGAAGGGAATATCTATTCCAGATAAAGCATCTCTTAAGGCTATGCTGCTATGTGTAAAGGCACCAGGATTAAAAATAATACATTTTACATTAGCAACTTTTGCTTCGTGAATCTTATTCACGAGATCATGCTCAGCATTACTTTGAAAAGAATCTAAAGAATGGTTAGCTTCAAGACATATTCTTAATAATTGACTTTCAATATCAGCAAGAGAAATGTTTCCATATATTTCTGGTTCTCTTGAACCCAACAGATTGAGGTTAGGTCCATTTAGTAATAAAAAGTTTGACATAATTGTAGATATCCAGATTTTACACGTAATTTAAAGAATTTGAGAGAATTTACAAACAAAAGTGGAACTGCATCTTATTTATTAAGTGAAATATATTTTTTAGATTTATTCAGTGTTATTTGCTTTTTTATTGGTGGATAGCAGAAGCCCTGGGCATTACAACCTTGGTAAACTAAATCAATTAATGTTTCTTTATTGAAATCACCAATTAAAAGATATTTTAATTCTTTATAGTAAACCTCAACATTTCCAAAGTATTCATCATCTTGACGTACGGCAAGATTGTCAGTCTCAATAGAATAGATTTGCTCGGGAGAGACATAAAACTCTAATTTTTCTTTGTAAAGAAAACATTGTTCGTCTATAAGCCAATTTAGTTCTATCTGATTTTGGTCGTTAAAAATAGCTTCCAATTTAAAAGCTTGGTCTGGCCCTTTGATTTCATCAGAGGCTTTTATAAGTTTATTTAATGATGGATTAAGTGTATCTTCAGCATCGCCCAAGATTGGATAACTAAGAAAAAAAATTATAAACGACAATATATGAAACAAATTCCTGAAGAGTTTTTTAAAGCTCATTATTGTACTTATTTATTATTTTTAATTATTTCTCTTACTTCCTGCTCTTCCGAGACCAATGGAAATACAGATATAATTATAGATGACCCATACATCAATTTACCACTTAAAGGTCAAAGAGTAGCTGTTGGCTATTTTAAATTATCTAATGATTTAAATAATGCTATTGTTTTAAATGATGTATTTTGTAATGATCTGGAAGTTTCACTCCACACGAGCCTTCTCACTGAGAGCAATATTATGATAATGAAGCCTCTTCAAAAAATTCAAATAGAAGGTGGTTCTTCTGTTGCTTTCGAGCCAGGTTCTCACCATTTAATGATTACTGGTTTAGATACTCTTATGAATGCCGATAAAATAGAATGCACCATGGTTATAGATGAGAATTGGAATTTGCCTGTAACTTTTAAATTAAAGTGATTACCAGGCCATGAATAATATCTTAGAAGTAGTTAATTTATCAGTTCAGTTTAAATCTAAAAAAGTTACTTTTGATGCTGTAAAAGATATTTCCTTTAACATAGAAAAAGGTAAAACTTTGGCGTTGGTAGGAGAGTCAGGTTCTGGAAAATCTGTTACAGCGCTTTCTGTGCTTCAACTGCTTCCTTACCCAATTGCGTTTCACAGCAAACAATCTTCTATAAAGCTGAATAACGAAGAGTTATTAGGAGCAAAGAAATCAATTTTAACTTCCATCCGCGGAAGTTCTGTTTCAATGATTTTTCAAGAACCAATGACTTCTTTGAATCCTTATCAACCCATTGGTATTCAGATTGACGAAACTTTAATAGTTCACAAGAAGCTTGATAAAAGAGAAGCTAGGAAGAAAACCATTTCTCTTTTACAGCAAGTAAAAATTATTGAACCTGAGATCAAAGTTCATTCTTATCCTCATGAGCTATCTGGAGGTCAGAGGCAAAGAGTTATGATTGCTATGGCTCTAGCTAATGAACCAGACTTACTGATAGCCGACGAACCAACCACGGCTCTTGATGTAACAGTAGAAAAGACTCTTTTAGATTTGTTATCTGAACTCCAAGAAAATCTTGGTATGTCTATTCTTTTCATAACTCATGACCTTAACATTGTGAAAAGATTTTCTGATGATGTATGTGTTATGAAGGAAGGAGAAATTGTAGAAAGAGGAACAGTAGAAGAGGTATTTTCTGATCCTAAGCATGCTTACACAAAACAGCTATTAGACTCCATTCCCTCTGAGAAAGAAGTCCTAAAGTCAGAGGATGTTAATATTCTTGAAGCAAACAACCTAGAGATTGATTACTTGGTAGGGAAATCTTTCATAACCAGAAAAAAGAAATATTTCAAAGCAGTTAAAGGCGTTGATATAAATATTTATCCGGGATCAACAACCGGTCTAGTCGGAGAGTCGGGCTCTGGAAAATCTTCTTTAGCAAAAGGGTTGCTCGGTTTAGAAAGGTCTCAAGGATCTATAATCTTTGACGGCAAAGATATGAATCAACTAACAAAGAAAGAAAAAAGAGCACTAAAAAAAGATTTTCAAATAGTTTTTCAAGACCCATTTGGATCGCTATCACCAAGGATGACAGTTGGAGATATTATTGGAGAAGGGCTTCTAGTCCATGAACCGGATTTATCTTTCAGTAATAGGAAATCAAAAATTCTTGAATCACTGATGCAAGTTGAGCTGGAAGAGGATGCATATAGTAAGTTCCCTCATGAGTTTTCAGGAGGCCAGAGACAAAGAATTGCTATAGCAAGAGCAATCATATTAAGGCCTAAGTTAATTTTACTTGATGAGCCAACTTCGGCACTTGATGTCTCTATTCAGATGCAAATAATTAAGTTACTGACTCAATTGCAAGACGATCTGGGTTTGGCTTATTTGTGTATCAGTCATGATTTGAGAGTGATACGAGCACTTTCTGATTTGGTCTATGTTATGAAGAATGGTGAAGTTGTAGAATCAGGCAGCGCTGATAAGATATTTGATTCACCTAACCATCCTTATACTCAAGAGTTATTACAAGCAGCGATGGCTTAGAATACTACTGGAGCTAATTCTCGCTTATAATTAGTGAATGTCGAACGATAAGAGAAAGCATTCTTCAATTATAGTTGATGGAGTAGAACAAACTCCTTCAAGAGCTATGTTACGTGCTGTTGGATTCGAAGATGAAGATTTTTCTAAACCGCAGATCGGTATTGCTTCAACTTGGAGCATGGTTACACCATGCAATATGCACATCAATACATTGGCAGAAGCCGCCGCTGAAGGAGCTGATAAAACAGGATCAAAATCTGTGATTTTTAATACCATCACTGTTTCAGACGGAATTTCGATGGGTACTCAAGGAATGAGGTATTCGTTAGTTTCGAGAGAGGTAATTGCAGACTCAATAGAGACGGTAGTTGGAGGCCAAGGGTTTGATGGACTAGTTGCTTTAGGCGGCTGTGATAAAAATATGCCTGGGTGTTTGATGGCTATTGCTAGATTAAACAGGCCTGCTGTCTTTGTTTATGGTGGGAGTATTAAACCAGGTAAAAATAGAACGGATGTGGTTTCAGTTTTTGAAGCTGTGGGAAAACATTCAGAAGGAAAAATTTCTGATATTGAATTAACTCAAATTGAATCTGAAGCAATACCCGGACCAGGGTCTTGCGGAGGGATGTACACTGCGAACACTATGGCTTCAGCAATTGAAGCAATGGGTCTGAGTCTGCCTAACAGCTCAGCCCAAGAAGCTGTCTCAAAAATTAAATTGGAGGATTCCAAGGCAGCTGGTGAGGCTGTTAGTAATTTAATAAACTTAGGTATCAAGCCCAGAGATATTCTTACTAAACAAGCTTTTGAAAATGCGATTACAGTCGTCATAGCTTTGGGTGGCTCTACTAATGCCGTGTTGCATTTATTGGCAATTGCACATGAAGCAGAAATTAATTTGACTATGGATGATTTTGAAAGAATTGGAAAAAGAACTCCTGTGCTAGCGGACCTTAGGCCTAGCGGCAATTACTTAATGTCAGAACTGATAGAGATTGGAGGAATCTTGCCTTTGATGCGTACTTTATTAGAAAAGCAACTCTTGGATGGAAGTCAGATGACGGTTACTGGAAAGACTTTGGAGGATAATTTAACTTCAGTAGAAGATTATCCCGAAGATCAATCCATAATGCATGCTTTTGAAAAACCCATTAAGAACGATAGTCACTTAAGGATGCTATATGGAAATCTTGCTCCCGAGGGAGCTGTTGCTAAAATTTCTGGCAAGGAAGGAACAACCTTTACTGGCAAAGCTCGAGTTTTTGATTCAGAAGAAGATGCTATGAAAGGGATTATGAAAGGAGAAATAGTACAAAACGATGTTCTTATCATCAGATATGAAGGTCCGAAGGGAGGCCCTGGTATGAGAGAGATGTTAAGTCCAACAGCAGCAATAATGGGTAAAGGGCTTGGTGATAAGGTTGCCTTTCTAACTGACGGAAGATTCTCGGGTGGAACCCATGGTTTTGTAGTAGGTCATATCACGCCTGAGGCTTATGACGGAGGACCTTTGGCAATAGTTCAAGACGGTGACGAGATAACAATAGATGCTGATTCAAACCAAGTAAATTTAAATATTTCTGACCAAGAAATAGCTTCTAGGTCTGAAAAGTGGGTGTGCCCTAAGAAAACAAAAGAGACGGGTGTTTTAGGTAAATACAGAACTTTAGTTTCTTCTGCTTCTAAAGGTGCGGTTACAACTTAAATTTATTAAGCTTGATGGACTTGAAAAAGTTTAAGATAGCCTCAATAATGAAATAAGAGGTAAATAAAACTTTGCCATTAATTTATCCAAGGAGGATTTATGAACGTTGTCAAACTCACTGATGACAATTTTGAAAATGAAGTTGACGCTTCAGAAAAACCAGTATTAGTAGACTATTGGGCTACTTGGTGCGGCCCTTGCAAAATGGTTGGGCCTATAGTCGAAGAAATAGCAATTGAATATTCTGATAGATTAAAAGTAGGAAAGTTAGATGTTGATTCAAATCAAGCTTCTGCTGCAAAACAAAACGTCATGAGCATTCCCACATTGGCAATTTTTAAAGGCGGTGAATTGATTGCCCAACAAGTAGGCGCTTTAAGCAAAACTCAACTAACACAATTTATAGAATCTAATCTCTAAAGAAAAATAAGTAGACGCCCCAGAACAAGGGTGTTAAATTATTTTTAGTTCCAAATCGTTTTTTTCAAAAAAAACCCCTTTTTTCGCAAAATTTAATCGAATTTTATGCAGTTATCAGAATTAAAAACTATGCCAGTAGAAGAGCTTACCAAGCTCGGAGAGTCTTGTGGTGTAGAAAATGCTTCCCAAGCAAAAAGACAAGACATAATCTTTGGAATCCTAAAGAGCAAGGCAAAGAGCGGTGAGGACATAGAAGGAGAAGGTGTGCTTGAAATCTTGCAAGATGGTTTTGGTTTCTTGAGATCTCCCGATTCTTCTTATTTATCTGGACCGGATGATATTTATGTTTCGCCAAGCCAAGTTAGACGTTTCGGTTTGCGAACAGGGGATACTATCCAAGGCAAAATACGCTCTCCTAAGGATGGCGAAAGATACTTCGCAATATTAAAAATTGAACAAATTAATTTTGAAGAACCAGATAAGGCAAGAAATAAGGTTGCTTTTGAAAACTTAACTCCTCTATTCCCAGATGAGAGGATGTTTTTTGAACTGGGCAGTGGAAGTACTGAAGATTTATCTGCAAGAGT
>CENF01084897.1_pt1 | contig 19636 bp, 19 predicted proteins | sample 361291 | NCBI WGS metagenome assembly CENF01 (sample SAMEA2619399, study PRJEB7988) | marine metagenome | isolation source: saline water (ENVO:00002010), including | reverse complement strand
CCTTAAACCATTAATTGGCTAATGATGCTCTTTTACAAAGCAATCAAAAAGGAGTAGTTATACAGGCAATTGATAGGGATGTTGGAACGACGGAAACCTCTCGACTTGTTGTTCCCTCTCAAAGGAAGCGCAAAAAGTAGAGTTTCCGATGATCAAATTGAAAAAATAACTACCCTAGATAGACTTCGTGCCGGTGTAATGCTTGCCAAAGATGCAGTAAAAGCGGTTAGTGTAACTGCAATGGAAGCATTACGAGAAGGTGTTGCTTTCATTGGATTGGTTGACAAAAATGAACTTGTTGACCCATTTGAAAACTTAGATGCTCCAATTTGGTCTGAAAAACCTCCACAAGAATTACTCAAACTAGCTTACCAATACTGTGAAAAATTGACCATGCAAGAAGCCGGTAACTTTTATCACTCATTCAAATATTTACCAGATGAACAAAGACTAGCCATGTGTGCAGTTTATGCATTTTGCCGAAGAGCAGATGACATTGCTGACGGCGACTGGGCAGATAGATTCCCTGGCAGTAATGGACAAACTGATCCTGAGGCTGTCGCTTACAGAGAACAATTAGAATCATTACAGAACCGTGGAACTATTTTAGATGAAGAATCATATCTTAACAAAATTACTCAATTATTTTTCTTCAGAAAAAAACTTTCAACATGTTACTCAGATGTTTATTCCACAGATCCTGTATTCCTCGCATTGAAAGACACTGTGGACAGATATAAAATCTCAAGAAGCGTCTTTGATGACTTAATTTCAGGAATGGAGGATGATTTGTATAACAACCGATATCGAACCTTTGACGAGTTATATGATTACTGTTACAGAGTTGCTTCTGTTGTTGGATTGATGTGCATTGAGATATATGGATATAGTGACCCAAGAGCAAAAAAATATGCCGAATCATGGGGTATTTTCATGCAATTGACTAATGTTTTGAGAGATGTTGGTGAAGACATTGAAAGAGATCGTGTTTATCTTCCACTAGATGAATTGGAAAAGAATGGTATTCAAGAAAAGGAACTTGATGGTAAAGTTGTACTTAACAAAACTTGGGAGCCATATTGCTATCATTACGCAAAAAGAGCAAGAACCTATTTGGAAGAGGCACGACAATTATTGCCATTGCTACCTAGAAGGACAAGATATTCCCCTGCTGCAATGATTGCATTTTATGATAAGATTCTGCGTCAAATCGAAAAAGAGCAAGGTGATGTATTTACCAAGCGAGTAAAGTTGAACAAAGTGCAGAAGATGAGTTTAGCCGCTGCTGTATATGTAAGACACAGAATACTTCCAAGATTTTTGGACCCTCTGTGGAATGGACTTGCCAGAATTGGCCTGTTACCATCAGTTTGATTATTCTCAAACTTGTCTAGTAAACGCTTGAATTCCTGTGATGTACCTTCCGATAATTAAATTGTGAATATCGTGAGTTCCCTCATATGTTTTAACAGACTCTAGATTTGCCATATGCCTCATTACAGGATACTCATCCAGTATTCCATTTGCTCCATGAATATCTCTTGCGACCCTAGCTATTTCTAGGGCAATATCGACATTGTTCATTTTTGCTAGGGAAATTTGTTCATTAAACCAAGTTCCATCATCTTTCTTTCTGCCAAGATGATATGCCAATAATTGACCTTTAGTGATCTCTCTTAACATCCATGCTAATTTATTTTGAACCAATTGATAAGAAGCGATTGGTATGTCGAATTGTATTCTTGACAAAGAGTATGTCTTAGCACTGTGGAAACAAGCCATTGCTGCGCCCAAAGCACCCCATGAAATTCCATATCTAGCATTATTCAAGCAAGAAAATGGACCTCTTAATCCTTTGACCCCTGGGAGGATACGGTCTTTTGGTATTTTACAATCTTGAAATACTAATTCGCTGGTAACTGAAGCTTTCAAGGAATGCTTTCCTTTCATTTCAGGGGCGGTAAAACCTTCATCACCTTTCTCGACGATGAAGCCTTTGATGACGCCATCTAATTTAGCCCAAACTACTGCAACATCTGCAATTGTACCGTTGGTAATCCACATTTTAGCACCGTTAAGAAGATAATGATCACCCATATCTTCGGCCTTGGTAATCATGTCTCCAGGATTGGAACCATAATCTGGTTCTGTAAGACCAAAGCAACCGACCATTTCTCCAGAAGCCATCTTTGGTAGATAGTGATTTTTTTGTTCTTCGCTACCGAAATCCCATATCGGGTACATAGCAAGAGAACCTTGTACTGAGGCAAATGAGCGCAGACCTGAGTCCCCTCGTTCCAGTTCTTGACAGATTAGACCGTATGCAACATATGACAATCCAGGGCATCCGTATCCTTTCAGCGGTGCACCTAATACTCCCATTTCTCCAAGTGCTACTCGCCACTCGTCAGGAAATATCCCTTTTTCACAGGCATGCTCGATTTTTGGAATTACTTCCTCATCAACCCAATCTCTAACCATGTCGCGAATCATTATCTCTTCTTCAGTAAGTAAACTCTCTATATCGTAAAAATCGAGGCCTTCGAATGGTTCCATATGCACTCCCCGTTTTACTCCTGCCTTAGGCGCTTTTAGAACCTAACTATTTTTCTGTGATTTCTTGCGGCGGCTATTTCGTCTAAAATTGAGATATTTCTTTTGTAAAAACGGACTGTTCATATAAATTAAACCAAGGATTACACCTGGAACTGAAACGGAAACAGCAATCAAAATTATTGTTGTTAACATCGTATTGTCAATTTCGACAAGTTTTGGTTCAAATGAAATTATATTGCCATTTGTAGTCATGATATATCCGTCATTGAATCCTGTTTCCCACACATAGGCAATTTGGCGTCCGGCAATAACAGAATCCCATTCGAGCATTTGTTCAGATGATATTTGCACCTTTGCACTCTTTTCCAAAGCATCATATCTAACCGTTGCGAGTGGAGCAACGTGAATTAATGAACTACTAGCATAACCAGGTGATGTAGCAATGAAATCGCCATTAAGACTTGGATATTGCACCATTTCACCTGTATCGGATTTGGAATAATCTATTGTATTTAGTAAAATTGGAATTAATCTTAAACCGCTACCATATGCTATGCATTCTTTTAATTGAGAATCTGGACAGTCTACGTCAATCCAAGTGTCAGTTTTGGTTCCACTTAGCCATGAAATATTGTGAGTTTGCCCAATGACACCCAAACCATCTGATAGAGTTGAAACAACACATATATCGTAATTCTTGTGGCAAGATATACCTGTTATTTCAGAATTAACACTGTCAACAAGCATAAATCCGGTTCCTTCTGAGAACCGCCATAAAGAACCGTCCTCTGCACCAAAATATGAGTAATCTCCAGCACTACGCCAATCAACTGAGGTCATATTTCTACCTAGAATTGCACCTGTTCCATTGACAACAGTAATCCCATGGTCTATTTTTTCGTATCGCATTGCGGTACCTAAATCGCCTGCAATAAGCGCTGCTTCACCTCTAGGATGCCAAGCAACGTCATTGAAATTATTTTGTCTGCCGCTATTTAGTTCAATATCTAAAGATCTGTCTCCGGCATTTTTTGCCGATATCAAATGAGCAAAACCATCTAGACCAACAATCAGTAGACTCTCTCCATTTGGCGATGCTTCTGCACCTGTAATCCCAGCATCGCTATCGGTCAATGAGGATTCCAACTTCAAATCAACATTGTCATTTTCGGCAAGACTGGTTGGCATTAATAGAATTAAAAGCATGGAAATGCACATTACGCTTCTAACTCGCATATCATGTTCCACAAACTGCTCAATCAAAATATTTCGCTTTAAACAATTTTAACGGTGAGCCTTATGTTCAATGGTGTTTTGCCTTGCAACATGGAGAAATTTTCTGTTAAGCGTGGATTGGTTAAACAAATGGGTGGAAATGCAGGTCTTGCAAAGTTAGCGACTCAATATTTTGATGGTGTTTCAGCAAATGCTGAAGGAGTATTTACCGCATCTTTCGGTATTTTGAACATGGTTAGTGGACATTATACTGAAGATGGGAAATTATCAGTGGATGTAGACCAATTAAAAGGTGACACACTATCTGAATTTCTTTCCTCTGATGGCGGTCGAGAAAAGGCCATGGAATCAAGAAAAAGGTGGTCTGGATTTTTAGACGAAGCTACTGGTTATAATGGTAAGCAGAGAGGCGATAAGGCCAAAGAGGAAGCAAAGAAATTTTCCAAAGCAAAAGGCGCGATTAAAATGGCTCATAAGTCAATGAAAATGAGTACAAAACTTACTGATGAATTAAGAGACAAGGCTCTTGGTATGATTGCAGAACTCGAATCTATGATTGAAGCAGGGGATGCTCCTTCAGAAGGTAAAGTAAAGAAACTAAATGACTTATTTTGAGGTGGAAATTATGGATATTGAACAAATGATGATTCAATATCAAGAAAAGTGCCCAAGGCTACTGGAACTAAATGAAGAACAAATTTCAAGAGTGCACAAAATAATTGGGTCAGTTGAAGAAACCGTCGGCTTAGAACACTTGGTGGATTGTATTGCAGATAATACAAGCGCTGGTGGTGATGGAGTCATAAGATGTTATGTAGGATTTGAACCATCTGGAAAAGCGCATATTGGTTGGAAAGTACTATCACTACAACTGAAAAGAATGCTCGATGCTGAAGTAAATGTATTGATTTTCCTAGCAGATTGGCACGCCTGGATAAATGATAAATTCAATGGTAATATGGCAGATATTCAATTGACAGCTAAGTATATGGAAGATACCTTTAGAGCATTGTTAGACTATCCTAAGGAAGGTGATGGCCCTGGGGAATTAAGATTTAGTTGGGCTTCTGAATTAATGGATTCTGGTGATTACTGGGCACGTGTGTTGAGGTGTTCAAAAGGTGCGACATTGGCAATGGTTAGAAAGACATTTACTATTATGGGACGAGATGAAGCTTCATCCGACCATGATCTATCGAAGTTTTTCTACCCTGCAATGCAAGCCAGTGATATTTTTGAATTAGATATTGATATTGCAATAGGTGGCATGGATCAAAGAAAAGCGCACATGTTTATGAGAGATGTGGCTAGTAAATATGGTTGGCAAAAAGCAACTTGCCTCCATACTACAATCATTTCCTCATTAAAATCAAGTGGTTCTAGAATGGAGAGTTTCGACCACAAAATGAGTAAATCCGATCCAAGTGGGGCAATCTTAATCCATGACAATCCAAAATCATTAAGAAAGAAAATGCAGAAGCACGCTTACTTAAATCCTGAGGATGATAATTCTCCAATCTATGAACTGGCAGAGCATGTGGTGCTACCAGAATTTGGCGAGATAATAGTAACACCTAACCCTAAGTTTGGCCAACCTTCAACATGGCAAACTCTGGAAGAATTCAAAAATGCCGTTAAATCAGGTGAATTACACCCATTGGACGCCAAATTAGGAGTTGCAGATGGTATCTCTAGAGGGTTAGAAACTGTTGCTAAACACTTTTCTGAAAAGCCTGATTTGTTGGAAAGCGTCAATGATATAATTCAGCGAAAGTAATCTCAGATTAGTTTCTTTTCCAGAAATCAAAAAATCTGTCGATACAAATGTTCATGAATTGAATCCGACAGGGAAGGCCATTGGTGATACTATGGTGAAAATAGCAGTACTCGTTAAGCAGGTACCTGATACAAACTCAAAAATACAAATATCTGGCGATAGAGTCGATTTATCAAGTGTCAAGATGGTCATGAGTCCATATGACGAATTTGCAGTAGAAAATGCGCTCTTACACAAGGAGGCTGTTGGAGGAACTGTAACTGCCATCACTGTTGGTGGAAACTCTGCTGATAAAGTTTTGAAAGATGCAAAAGCAATCGGAGTTGATGAAATCGTTCGTTTAGACTGTACAGAATATATGGATTCAAATGCCTTTCAAACAGTCATTTCTGGAGTTATCTCCCAAGATGGATATGATGTTGTTTACTGCGGGAAATCCTCAGCAGATACTGGCTCTGGTTCAACTGGACCTGGCGTTGCTGAGAAATTAGGCTGGCCTTCTGTCTCAAATGTAACAGACATCAAGTTTGCTGACGGATTAACCGTAACTGCTCCAGCAGAAGGCGGTAATGCAATAATCAATGTATCTACACCAGTAGTTGTAAGTTGCGACAAAGGTTCAATGAAGGTTAGAAAACCAAATGTTAAAGGAATCATGATGGCAAAAAGGGCACAAGTAGAAGTTAAAAGTGTCAGCCCTGATAATTCAACTGTGACTATTGTTTCACAAAGTATGCCTTCTGAAAAACCAGCTGGCAAGAAATTCGAAGGCGGGCAATCAGCAGAAACTGTTGTTCAATTGCTTAGAGATGAAGCAAATATTATTTGAGGTGAAATTATATGACAGAAACAGTAATTATAGCAGAAATGAATAAAGGAAAAGTAAGTTCAACCACAAACGAACTGATTGGTGCAGCTAATCTTCTAGGATCAAATTGCACTCTCGTGATACCTTGTACAGATTCAAGTGTTGCCGATGAAGCAAGTAACATTTCGGGAGTTGCAAAAATAATAGCAGCAAAATCCTCTGTATTTACCAACTATGATGCATCAGGTTGGGCACAAGCATTGGATTCTGTTGCTCCTCAGGGAATAATTGTTACATCTGCATCAGCACAATCAAAAGACTTAGCAGCAAGAATTGCATCAAGAAGAAATATCTCAGTGGTTCAAGATGTTATAGCCATTGATGGAAACACTTTATCGACGCCAATTTATTCTGGAAAAGCCATTGAACATGTATCAATAAATGGTAATGTTGTAGTAAGCATTCGACCAAACGTATTTGCTGGAACCAGCAATGATGGGTCTTGCGAAGTGCAAGTGATAGATGCTTCAGGAGATTTATCAACTGCAGTAAAGGAATTGGTAGAAAGAGCTTCTACAAGGCTAGACGTATCTGAAGCAAACATCATTATTTCAGGCGGAAGAGGAATGGGGTCACCTGATAACTTTTCACATCTTGAGGTAATCGCAGACACTCTAGGTGCTGCAGTTGGTGCTTCAAGAGCTGCTGTTGATACTTGGTCAGAAATCCCTCACTCGATGCAAGTAGGACAAACTGGAAAGACTGTTAATCCAAATCTATACATCGCAGTTGGAATATCTGGCGCCATACAGCATCTCGCTGGAATGCGATCATCGAAGTATATTGTAGCAATAAACAAAGATGCTGATGCTCCAATCTTCCAACATGCAGACTATGGAATTGTTTCAACTTGGGAAGAAGCATTACCAATCTTAAGCAGTGCATTGTCAAACATGCTGTCATGATTTGCGGAATTCAGCAAATGCTGGGCTGTTTACTCCAACAAATGGGTTTGTTGATTTCTCTACGCCTATAGCCGTTAATGGGCCATGCCCAGGATGAACTACGGTGTCTACATCTAGAGGCCATAATTTCGTTATGACTGAATGAGCCAATAAATTGAAATCACCTCCTGAATGTGGTAAATCGGTTCTTCCAACTGAGCCCGCAAATAGCGTATCTCCAGCAAATAAGTGATTAGGCCCATCTTCTATCTTGACCTCGATACAACAACCGCCAAGAGTGTGACCTGGAGTATGATAAATCTCAAAAGTGAGCGAACCAAGTGTTAATGTCATATTATCTTCTAACTGCTTATCTGCTATTGCAGGGGTTGGTAATTTGAATCCCCAACGCTGGGCTGAAATTTGAGCCAGTGATTGCAAGTAATCATCTTCTGGATGCAAGTACCAACTTACATGATACCTATCAAGCAAATATGGAATCTCTCCAGAATGATCAAAATGGGCATGCGTATTTACCAAAGCAATTACTTTTCTTTTTGACAAACCATAAGAATTCATGGAATCAAAGTCGTTGGGGCCCTTGGACCAATCGGGACCTTGGCCAGAAAAATCTTCTATCCAGGATATTATTCTATCAGTTTCAGAACCGCCATCAATAATTACCGTATCACCTGTTTTCAAGTCAGTCACAACTGAACAGCGCATTGCTAAAGCACCAACAATAAATGATTCAACCCACAGCTCATTGTTCAGCATTTAAACCACTTCTATTTGCACTGAGTCAGCGGTTGAATTACCTTCTAAATCACTAACTCTTAATTCAAAACGATATATTCCAATACTAAGTTTTGCCCTAAATTTGGTAAGTGTTGATATTTCTCTTCCAGTATCATCTGTCCAAGACCATGTGATGACTTTACCTTGCTGATTTTTGGTTGCTGAACCATCAAGAATTATTACAGCAGAACCATCATCTTCAGATTGGTAAGTCATATCGCTACCCGCATTGGCAACTAGAGGTTTGTTAGTAATCACATCATCCAATAATTCATCTAAAAGAGAATGACCATCTGATTCTTTGTCCACAGATACTTCCTCAGAGTAATTATTAGTCTCAATGTCATCCCCTAAAGCAGATAATAAGTTGGTAAATTGTTCATCTTTTAGAATCATTTCTTGATTGTTAGAAATACTATCATTATTCAATAGATCTATCATCTTATCATCATCCGAATATATTTCATCTGCACTTAATTGAGCAACTACTTCCTTTTGTTCAAACCATAATGTTAATTCTGATTTATCCACTGTGATAGGTTGATTTCCAAGATTAATACATCCAATCGGCTCAGTATCAGTAAAGTCATTTTGATCATCACCAGCAAAATACAAACAGTTAGTATTTTTTGAATAAACGGAATACTGCACAATTCCTTGGTGCTCCACAATCCATGTTTTACCATCCGGGTTCAATCCATGAATGTAAAACCATGATCCTGCAACTATTGAGTTATTACAGAGTAATAATGTTTTAATCGGATATTTACATTCCATTGTTGGTTCTTTCAGTTTGAAATCATCGTTTATCTGTCCGTCAATTAAGAATACTGAACCATCATCAAGACCTATAACAGACTTATTTTCATCTGAATTTACTTGCAATAATCTATTATTCAAATTCAACCTTGTGATTAACCTGTTTCTAGAGATATCCCATATTTCTAATTCCAAAGCTTCTTCCTCTCCAGGAACTAGAGCATAACCTTCTCGTCCAATTATCAAATTACCATCATGACTAATACCCAATGCAGTTATTGATTCACCAACTTCCCCGCGCTTTGGTCTAGTCCAAATATTTTGATTACCATTGAAACAATATACCCCTCCATCTTCTTGAACTATTATTATGCCTTGAGCATAGGTTTCCATTTCAATAATAGAAGAGTAGGGCAAATTTGAATTAATTAATTCACCATTAAAATCTGCAGTAAGAAGTCTTCCAAGGTTGTCAACAATAGCAATGAAATTATTTGCTATTTTGAACATAGAAACACCACCTGGAACTTCACAAACCCATAATTCTTTGCCGCTAAAATCATAGTTTTTAATTCCGAAAGCATCATCTGAAACCATCAAATGTTCTTTATGAAAAGTCAACCCAGTGACCACACCTTCACATTTTATTTCATTTACTTTTTTCATATCCTGATAAATATTGACCGAGCCATTTGACTCAGACCATGCAATTGTTTCACCGTCAGGTGATAAAACCAGTCCAGTAACCGTTGAATGAGGCGCGAAAGTTACTGACGCCTCATAGGTAAGCATGATTATTCCATGTCGCTTTGTGTCATTAAGTTCTCTACGCGTTGCTTATTCTACGTGTAAGAAAAATATCAATTAGAATCATTATGAATATCAAGTATTTGATCATCATCGGTATTCACTTGCTTAGCATTGTCGTTTCTTTTATCATGTAATAATTGTAGATACTCATCAGTAACATCACCGGTGACATAAACACCGTCGAAACAACTAGAATCAAATTTAATATCTGAATTGTTAGAATTTTTGGTTGATTTAATTAAATCCTCTAAAGTTTGGTAAAATAGTTTATCGCTTCCAATGTGTTCATTTATCTGTTCAATGGTGCGATTATTAGCAATAAATTCAGATGTTGCTGGCATATCTATCCCATACACGTTTGGAAACCTAACTGGAGGGGCAGCGGATGCAAAATAAACTTTAGAAGCACCAGATTCTCTTGCCATTTCAACAATTTGCTTACTAGTTGTACCACGGACAATAGAATCATCAACTAAGAGGACATTTTTACCTCGAAATTCATCATCTATAGCATTCAATTTCCTTCTAACTGATTTTTCTCTCAATGACTGACCAGGCATAATGAATGTTCTACCAATATATCGGTTTTTGACAAATCCTTCCCTGTATGGAACCTTTAGGCTGCTAGCCATTTGTAGAGCAGCAATTCTTCCTGAATCAGGAATAGGAATTACTGCATCAATATCGTGATCTGGCCACTCTGATAATATTCTCTCGGCTAATATTTTGCCTTGATTTAATCTAGCCTCGTAAACAGAAATTCCATCTATTACTGAATCTGGTCTTGCGAAGTAAACATATTCAAAAATACATGGATTACTCTGAGTCTCTTTTGCGCAAACCCTAGAGAATAAATGACCTGATGAAGAGATGAATATTGCTTCACCTGGCTTAACATCAGCAACTACTTCGAAACCTAGAGCAGTTATTGCAACAGATTCACTTGCAACAATCCATTCTAATCCATTTTCTGTTTCCCTTTTTCCGTAAACTAATGGTCTAATTCCGTTTGGATCTCTAAATGCTAGCAAACCATAACCTGAAATCATCGAGACACACGCATAGCCGCCTTTTACATATGTATTAAGCGCATTTATAGCCTTGAAAACGGTTTCTATATCAAGATGAGGAGCCCCATCTATAGATATATCAGATGAATACTTAGCTAGTTCAACAGCGAGACTATTTAACAAAAGTTCTGAATCACTTTGTGTATTCATGTGTCTGTGATATTTATTTGATAATACTTCTCTCAATTCGCTAGCATTGGTTAGATTACCATTATGAGCGATCGATAATCCATATGGTGAATTAACATAGAATGGTTGTGATTCGGCTTTAGAAGAACTTCCTGCAGTTGGATATCTAACATGGCCTATTCCAATATGGCCCTGTAGCCTTTGCATATGTCTAGTGTAAAATATATCTGAAACCAGACCATTTGATTTTCTAAGTCTAAATTGACCATCGTGTTCAGTCATTATACCGGCTGCGTCTTGACCTCTATGTTGTAGTACTGTTAACCCATCGTATAGCAATTGATTGATGTGGAAGCCTTGACGACCAACGACACCGAGAATACCGCACACAGTTAACCCTCTAAACAGTTAGCAAATGATTGTTTGCAGAGATTGTCGAGTACTGACATCTCTAAATCAAGCCTTAGGACGGTGAGTTTTCTTAGACCAGCTAAACTTTCTCATCTTTGCAGTAGCGCCATATCCGCAAGATGCGCATACGCCCTTTTGTTTGTGGTAGGCATTCCTGCCACATCTTCTACATCGGATGTGTGTTGTCTTTTGACGTCGACCCATGGATGGTGTACCTTTTGACATATACTCACCTCGATGTTTCGCCCACCTACCAATCCTTTATGAAATAAACGGACGATGATTTTACTCTTCTTCGTACAATTTAGTTTCACTTATCTTAGATTTTGAATGCGTTAATGAGGAAAATAAAATTCCGATTGCGATTCCAAATGCCAGCAGTACTGCAAAAATTGACACTATTGTATGAGAAATATTGTAAACCAATTGTGCTATTACAGAACCGTTATCCTCAAGCAACATCTCACCTTGTTTGATGAAAAATATTGTAATGCCGAAACCTACCAGGATTGCTATAGCCATTGAAAATAATGGTGCGAGCGGGCGGTCTCTAGATTCTCCGTAAAAATACATATTACCCAACAGAAATGTCGAACACAATATGAATGCTGTCAACGTTGAATTGGCAATTCTTGGATTTATATTATCCATTGATAAGTCTGGAAAACCATGCATGCTGTAATCAATTGCGAGAATCAATGCAATAGGAAATAATAATCCTGAAACAACTAATTTCAGAGATGTTTTTTTACCTTTAGTCATTATACATCATCTCCAAGATTTGACGATATTATATTTGCCGAATGCTTCAATTCATTTTCTGTTGGCGGCAGGATTGACTTTGGTTTAGGTAACCTCTTCTCATAACTATAAATGACTAAAGAAAAGGAAATTATAGCTAAAATAGATCCAAATATTATACCAACTAAATCAGCTATTGAAAGCCAAATATATTTTCTGAATTCATTTGATGTTGAATCATTAGAATCTATATTCATTGCACATATAATGAATATTAAAGTTAGTCCAAACAGGAAAAACAGATTCTTTGATTCTGCAGACCTATTATCACCAAGCACTAACATTGCTATGCCGGCTGATAAACATAAACAAGATAGTGAGATTAAGAAGTTCGGGAAAAAGATTAACCAGAATCTGTTAATTTCTCCTGAATCAAGTACAGGTGTCAAATCAAACCAATGCATGATTGAGAACCAAACCATACCAATAAAGAAGAATAACAATCCAAGATACTTATCTCCAGTCGATAAGCGGCCAACTGGGACATTACCAGAGTATGCTACCATGTATAGGCCAAATAGCACCAAAATGGATGGACCAACAATAAAACCAAACAGATGACCAACTGCTGAAGAAGGTGACTGGGGGACCGTCCATGGACTTGCCAACACTAAAAATAATCCAATAATCAGCAAAATGGTCCCGTTTGTTTTGCTATTTGTGGATTTTTTTGATTGTGAAATCCATACACCTACAGGGATTAACGCTAATGGCAGCCAAAACAACAAGGCCGCTTGTAACATATCATCCATGACCGCTGGAGTGAAACCGGATTAATTACTTCATCCCTTGTTTGAGGTTGCAGTGACATGTTTTGTGACATTAACCCATACGGAGTTTCTAAATACCCGACCTTAGTGGCACGAATGCTCAAGGTGCTACCATGGTAAAGATGCCACGTCAAATCAAGCGTTACAGCCCCTCTGCGGGTAAGCATACCATGCATACTGTTGAGCGTGTCAAAAAGAAGCGTGCTTCTGAATTGAAATGGGGTCAAAGAAGATTCCGAAAAGTTATGGCTGGTTACCGTGGTTTCCCACGTCCAAAGCCTGACGGCAGAGAAAAACCAACTAAGAGAGTAAATATCTTGTTTAGATGCACTGAGACTGGTAAAGCACATTATGCTCCATGTCAAAGAGCCAAGAAATTTGAACTGGTAGACAAATGAGGTGTACTAAATGACTGGTAAATTTATCAAAGTATCATGCAAAGACTGTGGAGCAGAGGTTGTTATCTTCTCTAGAGCGACTAGCAAAATTTCGTGCAGCGTTTGCGGATCCACACTTACTTCACCATCTGGTGGAAAGGCACAACTTATTGGATGTCGACCTCTAGAAACAATGGAATGAGGGGCTGAGCCTCCATGAGTGAAGAATTAATGACTCCTGAAGAAGGAGAATTAGTTGTTGTCACAGTTAAAAATGTAAAGCAAAATGGTGTTTACGTTGATTTTGATGAGTATCCTGGAATTGAAGGATTCATATTTATCGGAGAAATTGCCAGTGGTTGGGTAAAAAACATACGTTCCTTTGTACGAGATGGCCAACGTCTTATCTGCAAAGTAATGAGAACTAAAAAAGATGGTTCATCACTGGAACTTTCTCTAAAATCTGTATCAGAAGAAAGACGTAGAGACAGATTACAAGAATGGAAAAATGAACAAAGATCTAATCAATTGCTAAAAGTCCTAGCTGAAAAAGTAGGGTGGTCAGAAGAAGAACGCGATGAATATGGAGAGGATTTGACATTAGCCTATGGTTCGCTATATGCATCCTTTGAAGAAGCAGCAATGAATGAAGCATCGCTTGCTGATGCAGGTTTTGAAGGTGAATGGATTAAAGAATTCGTAGAAATCGCTATTGAAAACATTATTCCTCCGTTTGTCGAAATCAAAGGTAGCCTGAACCTTTCTGTGAATTCTGAAAATGGAGTTGAAGTAATCAAAGAGGCTTTATTGTCTGCTGAAAAGTATTCTTCTGAAAAAGATGAAATTTCAGTGATGTGCTATTATGATGGAGCACCTGAATACCGAATGGTTTTGAAAGCTCCAGATTTCAAAACTGCTGAAGATCTATGGATTGAAGTATCCAAATCAGTCGTATCCATAATTGAAGAAAACGATGGACAAGTTGTGTGTTATCGCGATTAACACCGAGTCAGTGATAAACAATCACGACTAGGGACAACCATGGCAAGACAATTATTGCAGCAATGCGTAGATTGCCAAGATTGGACTTTGGAAAGAATTTGCCCCAAGTGCGGGGGGGAAGCAAATGCAGCCGCTCCACTGAAATGGTCTCCTGAGGACCAAAGAGCGAACATCCGTAGAAAAATGTACAATGTAGAATCTCCAGAATGGACTGCAGCCCTACCAGAATTAGAATCTCTTGATGAGATGCGATTAGAAATTCAAGAAGAAGAATAACCGCATTAAAAATCACCTCGCCAAATAGAGGTTTTTGACTAATTACAATGTCAAACATTATACCTCGTCTTGATAGCATTTTATTCTCATGAGTTTATTGGTCGAATGGCGTAACGGACACTCTGGTATGAATAATTCAAGACTTTGTCTAATTGCTCTTCCTGGAGTAGGAAATATTGGGAAGGCCGCCATTGATGCACTAAATGAAACAAATGATGCTGTTGAGGTGGCTAGATTACACCATACAGCACTACCCCCGCTTGCTACTCTTGATGATGATGGCTTACTTTCCCCACCACACCTAACTGTTAGAACTATCAAGCTTCCAAAGGGAGATTTTATCGTCACCATAACTGGTAACTCTCAACCGCTTGAACCACAAAATCAAGGGATTATGGCTAGAGAAATTCTATCTCTGCTCAAAAAGCAAAATATTGAAGATTCAATTGTACTTGCTGGAATGGTTGATGAGGCAACTAGAAAAGAAATATTCATCGTCCCTAGTAGCGCACAATACCGTATAGATTTAGAATCTAAAGGGGCAAATGTTAGGCGTGATGAGCCAAGTTCTGGGGCTATTGGAATGGCGGCTTTACTGGCTTCTCTAGGCCCGGTATTTGGAATAAATACCGCATGTGCAATAGCTACCACTGTAGGAGCAAGTGGTGACATAAATGCTTCTCAGCAATTATTGATGTCAATTGATAGATGGTTTGACTTAAATCTAGTAATACCACAAGATGCAAATGAAAAACTCCTTACTAAACTAAAACAAATATCACCAAATTCAAGTCATGACTTGATATCAGAAATGACAGAATCCCATGATGCATTCTACATGTAATGGCGCCGAGAGAGGGATTTGAACCCCCGCGTCTTACGACAGTGGATTTCGAATCCACCGCAATACCGGGCTATGCGATCTCGGCTCATCTGCGCCTTCTGCGCCACAGTCATAAGCATGATGCTCATCGCAGAACCATGTTGATTAAGTTCTATGGACGGGATGTAGATCAAACCTACCAATCAGATAATACAGTAAAACTTCGAGATGCATTACTTCAATGTAATATATTGCCATCAACTGTTATTGTAAGTTACCAGGACCAAATTATACCGTTATCAACAATGTTGAGCGAGGATATTGAATTACTCGTAACGACTGTTTCATCAGGTGGCTGATTTAGCTAAGCAAATGGACCCTAGAATTCCTTCCAATTTGTCCGTTAATCTGATTAGCCCATGCATCCAATTCAATATTAGCTAACAAAACGTAAGAACCCTCTTCTGCCATTTCATATTGATGACCCCAATCATTGGCCCAGCCAGAAACCTTGATTGAATTATTTTCATTAAGAATCACCATACCTTTTCGATGCCATTCTCTTCCTGTTTTGCCAATACCTTTCCGTTCATATTTGTAAGCAACCATACCAGCAATATTCCATCGAGCTCTAAAATCTAATAGTGATTGTAATTCAAGCCCATCACTTGACACAAGTATCTCTGCTAATGGATCTACTTTGATAGTTAATTCTCCTTTGAAATTTGAAGTCAATATTACATTTTTTAGGTATATCTTTTGACCTTTGATTAGTGATTGAGGACATGTTATTCTTCCTTCTTGATTTTTGGGCACTAAAATATCAACTCTTGCGCGATTATTACTTTGTGACACTTTTAGCTCAGGTGTTTTATCATCTGGATAAATTATAGAATCAATTACAACCTCTAGATTGAATCGAACATTCAAATCTTTAAGCTCAACGGTATTTATTTGACTTACTAACCCTGGAACATGGAATTCATTCTCAACCAGAGAATATTCTTTGCCACTACCACCAGGGCATATCGATTGCCAGTCACAACGGTCACACCTAACCATATCCAATGGAGCAGTTGTTGCCACGCCTCCTTGACTAAATCCCCTTAAAGGCATAGGTTCTGCAGGGCACTTTTCTATAGAGGGTTTTTCGAACTTTATGTCCAAATATAATTGCCTCAAATTATTTTCCATTTCTGACATTTCATTGATACTTGGAGTTGGCACAGATTTGCTAACATTAGCGCCGAGATACCATATTTGTAAATTATCAACAGTCTCTTGTTTTTTATGAGTGACCCACCATAACATTGCATACATTCGTAATTGTTCTACGTAATCCCCAGATCTATCTCCTATACCCTTACTTGCTTTGATGTCGACAATTTTGATATTGCCATCCCAGCGATACACAATATCGTATTCTCCTTGGAACCAATAATCTGGATGGATAGCGTTCATACTAAACTTTTCAGATTCAGGTTCAACAAACCATGGCCTAGCAATCTCCCAAGCCTCAGCAATAGTTACTGGCCCGGTGACAGAGAGTGAGTGAGTGCCGGCTAGATGATAGCCATAGCCATCTGGCGCTGGCCATTGGTCACGTTTTCCTTGACGCCAATCATTTAGTGTAGCATCGTCTATTGTATTGTAACAATGATTTACTTCATCAAGATGGAATCGAATACCGTTTAGACACATTTCTAAACAATAATCATATTTTACTTCAGACCAGTCACCTGACTTCCTCTCCTGTCTATTCCAGTCTTTTCTAGCATTTTCTAGTGCTGTTGGCAAGTGGATTTCCAACCTGGCTAATGCCCAATTTTCTAATTCATCAATACTGGTTGGGCGCTTTTCTATCGGCAGTGGTATTATTCTATTTGCTGGCCATTTTGCTGATGTATCTCTAGATGGTTTACCATTAACATCAATTGGAATATTGGACAACGTCAATTCAGAAGCTGTTTTTAGCATTAGAGAAGGTGATTCTTTCAACGTCCTACATATTGCTTCTTCAACAGCCCTACCTACATACAAAACTGGTATTTGGAGAATCTTTAATTTCAAAACTTTTTCATAAAACCACATTCTTTTACAAGAACGATATGTGTTTACTTGACTTGATGATAACCTATCGTATGGCCCGACTGAATCATCCTGTAAAACCACATCTGTTACCGGCATATTACCAAATTAAGGTTCTACCCATTTCAATGCTACCATCATTCTATTTTTGTTAGCCTAGTTGATCTTTGATCTATTCTAAGTTGTGGCAAACTCGACCTCCAACCTAATTCAGCACTTACAATCTTAATTCGATCTAAAGGAGATAAATCTGTAATTTGATTGGTGATGCTAGAACCAAATGCCACTACTTCAGCCACATGAACGCCATCCCATATGTGTAAATTAACCATTGACCAAGGTTTTTCGTCTAATCTAACACCATCTCTTTTGGCTATAGAAACAACTACTCCCTCTACATTAGCCCTTGTTCGCATCAATCCAATTCTAGTCATTTCTATATCATCTAGAGATTCTTTATTCTCATCGGTTAATGATATAATCTTGCTCTTATGATCTAAATATAATCGAGAATTGCCTCGCCATACCCCCGGTAGAGCATTGATTATCATTACTTCACCGTCGGAGAAGTCATGTAGTTTTGGAAATGAATTCGGCTCGCTCTCTTCAACTGTAATTTGAGTACCTGAAACACTTACCATCGCCCCTAATACAGGCTCAGAATAATGATTTGGTAAAGGCCCCCATTGACCAGTAAATTTTCCTTTAACATTAACTCTAGATTGTATCTCGCCAATTTTTTGACTCGGTGGTGAAATCTTAACCTCAATTTGTTCAAGATTAGTTAGAAAATCTGATTCTTGAGCCGAGTCTTTCTCACCAAATGAACACCAAAAGCATCCAGCTGATTTCTTACACGGCTCTGGATAATCTTCTGGAAACTTTACTGGCCCTTCGCCTAAATCAAGCATTTCTCTATGGATTTTCTTATACTTCTTGCCCAATTCTTTCATTTCTAAATCGCTTGGAACATCATATTGAACCCTTGCAGGTCCATCTAGATACCAACCTTCGATGCCGTCAACTATTTGCTCTTGATGGGTTTCATGCCAAAGCCAAGCATAAAAATTCAATTGATGTATCAATGATTCAGCAAACTTAGAAGATGGGTTGCCAGATTTAATATCAATTAGTCGTATTTTTCCGTCCCATCTTAATACCAAATCCAGTTCTCCTGCAGCCCATCCATCTGGATGAAACAATCTTTGGGGTTGATGTACACGAGGATCTTTTATCCACGGTCTAGCAATTTCCCATGCCTCATCCCAGGCAACTGGTTGCCCGCTGTTTTGCCATTTTATTGACTCATCTTTAGACCAAGACCTCATGCCGAAATTTCTCACTTTATCAGGAATTGGGAAAACCGGCTCTTCGCCCCATGCAGGACTAGATATTTTGAATGGTGAGTCACCTTTTCTAAATTGGTCAAGATATGGCCCCCCATTAGAATTGTAACACCTTTCAACTTCTTCTAAAAATAGTGATAAACCATTCTTTAGTTTTCTAGCTAATTCTTCAACTTCTACATCTTCCCAACTTTGTTCGGTATTCTGCCATATGGATGAGTCCCAATTTTGCTTACCTAATTGGAAGCAATGATTTGCTTCCTCATCCGCTAGGTGATAGCACCATTCCTTTAGCCCTTCTAGTGAGTTAATACTAACTGGCCTTCTCATCAGAATTGAACAAAGTGAATCCTCAAGTACAATACCCAATATCTGATATATTGACTTGGGACTAGATAATCCCAATTTATTGCCTAAGAAAAATTGTTTTGAGCAGCGTAAATATTTGGTCAATGAAGAGGCTGAAATCCGAGTCCTAGTTCGGCTTAGTGGTCCGCCGGAGGGTGGTGTTCCAAAAGGCATAACAATCAACTTTCATGAATCAAATGAGTAGTAATCCCCAGAAGATTGTTGTTCCCGATCCTTCCTACTATCTGACTTATTTATTCTTGGACGCTTAGAGTCATGGTCTCTTCTAAAGGTAATATTTACATTCTCTAAGAATTGATTCATTCCCTCACGTAGTGAGAATGGCCCCTTGGCAATTCCATGAGTGCCACCAGCACCATCAAAAACTAATAATGAATCACTTAGAATGTCGATGAAATAAACATCGTGATCTATAACAAAAGCGGACTTTTCGTTAGACTCCATGGTTCTTCTTATGGCCTTTGCCGCCTCCATTCGAGCATTTGC
>CENF01048696.1_pt1 | contig 19709 bp, 20 predicted proteins | sample 361291 | NCBI WGS metagenome assembly CENF01 (sample SAMEA2619399, study PRJEB7988) | marine metagenome | isolation source: saline water (ENVO:00002010), including | reverse complement strand
GAAAACATACCTGGTTGTACTTATTGTGCTCCTGAAGTTGCTTCTGTAGGATTAACAGAAGAAAAAGCTATTGAAAAAGGGTATAGCATTAAAGTTGGTAAATTTCCATTTACAGCTTCTGGAAAAGCACAAGCTTCAGGACATTCTGATGGTTTCGTTAAAGTGATTTTTGATGAAAAGTATGGAGAGTGGCTTGGATGTCACATGATTGGAGCTGGAGTAACTGACATGATAGCTGAGGCTGTTTTAGGTAGAAAACTTGAAACCACAGGTAAAGAGATAATAAAATCAGTTCATCCACATCCTACAATGAGTGAAGCTTTAATGGAAGCTGTAGCTGATGCCTATGATGAAGTAATTCATCTTTAATTGATTAGACTCTCAATTGCGAGTCTATAACTATCTAAACCAAAACCTATAATTATTCCGTTTACAACAGGAGATAAGAAGGAGTTGTGTCTAAATTCTTCTCTGGAATAAGTATTCGAAATATGTACCTCAATAACTTTACTATCTATTGATTTAACAGCGTCAGCAATTCCAACAGAAGTATGAGTGTAAGCAGCAGCATTTAATATAATTCCGTCACAATCTTTAGATTCATGAATATGATTAATAATTTCACCTTCAATATTTGATTGAAAATAATCAAATGTAATGTTAGGAAAAGAAGATTTAAGTGAATCTAAATATGAATCAAAATTCTGACTGCCATATATATCAGTTTCTCTAGTTCCTAGAAGATTCAAATTAGGTCCATTAATTATCGTTATTTTCATATATTATAAAGGTAATGTATAAAGACTAATTAAAAAATTAAAATGAATTGGGATTCTAGCTTTGAGAATTTTAAAAATTATCTAAAATTAGAAAGAGGGTTAAGCGATAACTCAATTAAAAGCTATGATTTTGATCTTAATTTATTTAAAAAATTTTTGGATTCAAATCAACTCAAAGACACTCCTCTTAATTGTAAAACTGAGACTATAAAAAATTATTTATATAAAAACCTATCAGATAAAAAATCAAGAAGTCAGGCTAGAAGTATTTCCGCTTTAAAAAGTTTTTTTAATTATTTAATTTTTGAAGAACTAATTAAAGATTCTCCTATATCAAATATTGAAGCTCCCAAACTAGAGAAAAAACTTCCTCAAGTATTGACAGAAGACGAGATTAGTCAACTAATAAAATCAGTTGATCTTAATCACGTATTTGGACAGAGAAATAAAACAATAATAGAGGTTTTATATGGAACAGGGATTCGTGTAAGCGAGTTGGTAAATTTAAAATTATCAAATATATTTTTCAAAGAAAATATTCTTAAAGTAAATGGCAAAGGAGATAAAGAGAGGTTTGTACCGTTAGGGGAAATTGCTTCTAATGAAATTAAGACATACATAAACCTAAGAGATAATTTAAAAATTGATTCAAAATTTACAGATATCTTATTTCTTAATAGATATGGGAGAGCGTTAACTAGATCAATGATTTTTAAAATAATAAAGGATGCTTCTAAAAGTATTAAATTAGAGAAGAAAATAAGTCCACATACATTAAGACATTCATTTGCAACTCATTTACTTAAAAATGGTGCAGATTTAAGAACAATTCAGTTAATACTTGGTCATGAGAGTATAACAACTACTGAGATCTACACACATCTAGACACTTTTCACCTAGAAGAGGTTTTAAAAAAATATCATCCCAGAGGAAACTAATTGATTAATTGTAACCCTAGAGGAGACTACTCCTTCATTAATCGGAATCCTTCACCATGAACATTAATAATTTTTAGAGAAACGTCTTTATCAAGATATTTTCTAAGCTTAGCAATATAGACATCCATACTTCTTGAAGTGAAATAATTAGCATCTCTCCATATCTTATTTAAAGCAATATCTCTAGGAAGAAGATCGTCAAAATTAAGAACTAGCATTTTAAGTAATTGGTTTTCTTTTGGAGATAATTTAAAAGAGTCACCCTCCTTGTGAGTTAAAATACGAAGCTTTGAATTGAAATCAAACTGACCAAATTCAAACTCAAATTCATCAGTTTCCTGAGTACTTAGATTGGGTTTTCTATTTAAAATAGATTTAATTTTAGCTAATAGTATTTCAGAATCAAAAGGTTTAGTCAGGTAATCATCAGCACCAATTTTATAACCTTTTAGAACATCATCTTTTAAATTTTTTGCAGTTAAAAAAATTAATGGAATAAGTTCATTTACCTCCCTTATTTCTTTAGCTAGGGTCAAACCATCCTTAAATGGCATCATTATATCAAGAATGCATAAATCAAAATCAGATCTATTAAATTTTTCAAATCCTTCTATACCATTAACAGCAAGAGATACTTCATAGTTGTTTATAGTTAAATAATCTTTTAAGATTCTTCCAAAATTTGGATCATCTTCTACTAATAAGATTCTTTTATTTGATTTCATATTAAATATTTTTAAGAGTTATATAAAACTTTGTTCCTGTACCTTTTTTACTTTCCAATGAAATTTTTCCATTATGAAAGTCAATAATTTTCTTAACATAGGATAATCCAAGACCATGACCTTTTATATTATGAATGTTACCATTATGTTCTCTGTAGAATTTTTCGAATATCATTTTTTGGGTATTCTTATCCATCCCTATTCCATTATCTTCAAAGCATAATATAATATCTTTATTTGAGTTTGTTGATGATATTATTATCTGTGGATTATCTTTAGAATACTTCACTGCATTATCTAAAATATTTATAATAATGTTCTCTAAATGATTACTATTTCCATTGATGTTAAAACTTTCAGCTTTAAGAGATAATTTTATTGATCCTTTTTTACTTTCTACTATTAATTTCACATGCTCTATAGCATCTTCTATTACTTCGTGAATGTTTATCTGTTCCATGTCAAAAGGATTAGAACTCTTCTCTAACTGAGATATTCTAAGAATATTCTCAACTTGTGATAACATTCTAGAGTTTTCTTCTCTTATCATTCCCAAGTAGGATATAAATTTATCATTTAAATTATTTTTAGAACTTGAGATTGCATCAAGAGCGAGATTTATAGTTGCTATAGGTGTTTTAAATTCATGAGATATATTGTTAATAAAATCATTTTTAATCTCAGATAATTTTTTTTGTCTAATTATTTGATAAAGTGCACTGGTTGAAATGACTACAATAACTAGAGTAAGCATGAAAGAAAGAGTAGCAACACCTATTATGCCTGAAAGAACATATTCTTGCTTTTCAGGAAATGATACAATTAAATTATAAGGAACGGGACCAGATCTATCATATAAAAATGGAATAGAATATTTGGGACCAGTCTGAACTTCTAAATAATTATTCGATTTAACCTTAGTTGAAAGACCATTACTGTATATACCAAACTCATATGGAGTAATAATATTTCTATCATTGAATCCTTGATTTAATAAAATTTGAATCTCACGTGAAGTAGTTCTTTTATGAATGGGAAGGGAAGATGCATATTCTTGAAAGGCTGCTTTATATTTCTCAAATTTGAATAAGTCTATATCTTCAACACTTTTTAACTTAGATATGGATGCGTTTAATCTATTCTCTCTTCTATCAAAAATATTTTTGTTTACTATAGTTGTTTTTACAGCCTTATAGTCTTTAAGATCATCATCTCCATATCTGTTTGAAAGATTATCAGGTAAATTTATATTATAGTCTTCTTCAAGAATTCCATAAGCAAAAAAGGTAGAAAGGTTAGATGATTGATCTTCATCTAAAAATAAAAATACATCAGTAAAGTTTGATTCATCTGGAGTTCCTAGAGAATCGATTAATAATTGATAAGTAAACACATAATCATTAAGCTCTCTATTTTGTATTTCATCAACAACTTCTCTAAGAGTTCTATTTACAGCAAGTGAAAACTCTTCTTCTTTAGTTTGCCATGCAGAATATATCCAGTAACCTTGCATTAGAATAATACCAATCAAAGAAAATGACATTAATAAAACTAAAGATGTATAGATTTTCTTATTCATTTATATAAAATTCTCATTTTTAAAATTAAAATTTCTTAATGAAATGTTAATATCTATTGTTTAGGCTTTTAAATCAAGATGAATACTTAAAACTTTATCTTCTAGATCTTCTATGTTCTCGTTTCTAATTACATAATCACACTTATCAATAATTAAATTTTCATCTAGCTGATTATTAATTCTTTTCATTACTTCTTCTCTAGAAATGTTATCTCTATTTATAACTCTTTCAATTCTAATTTCTAAAGGTGCTTGAATAAAAATAATTTTATCATAACTATTCTCTGATTTAGTTTCAAAAATAATTGCAGCCTCTTTAACTATGTAATCTTCGTTATTTGAATTTAAAAAAAGTTTAAAGTCTTTTGCAACTGCTGGATGAATAATTGAATTTAGTAATTTAAGTTTCTCTGTATCTTCAAAAACAATTTTAGATAACTTTCTAGAGTTTAATATACCTTTATCATAAATATTATCTCCAAAAGAGGACTTTATTAAATTGATTAAATAAGGATCAGTATTAACCAATTTTTTAGCAGACTCGTCTGCACTGTAAGTTTTTACTCCTAAAAATTTAAAAAGCTCTAAAACAGTAGATTTTCCAGATCCAATACCTCCGGTTAATCCAATGATTTTCATTTTGAATTTAATTTATCAATAATTTCTTGACTAACTCCAACATTAGAAAATCCACCATCATTAAATATGTTTTGAAGAGTCACTCTTTTTGTATAGTCAGAAAAGAGAGATACTGTAAGATTTGCACAATCTTCAGCAGTTGCATTTCCTAGAGGTGAGGTTAATTGAGCATAATTTAGAAAATCATCAAGTCCTTTAACTCCTTTCCCAGCAGTTGTTAGAGTTGGAGATTGAGAAATAGTATTAACTCTAACATTTTTTTCTTTACCAAATATATATCCAAAACTTCTAGCTATTGACTCTAAATAAGCTTTATTGTCAGCCATATCATTATAGTTTGGGAAAGCTCGTTGAGCTGCAATGTATGTAAGGGCTACTATACTTCCCCATTGATTCATTGCGTCTAATTTAAAAAGAGATTGCATTAATTTATGAAAAGAAACAGCAGAAACATCCCAGCCTTTAGTTAGCCAGTCATAATTTAAATCTGTATACGGCCTACCCTTCCTTACATTAACTGACATACCAATGGAATGAAGAATAAAATCAAGCTTACCGAATTTGTCTGTAGCTATATTAATTAATTTTTCAAGATCCTCAAGACTTGTTGCATCTGCAGCTACAACCTCAGATTTTGTCTTTTCAGCTAACTCATTAATTGATCCCATTCGAATTGAAACAGGAGCATTTGTTAAAACAAATTCTCCACCTTCGTTAAAAACACTCTCGGCTGTCTTCCAAGCAATAGAACTACTATCTAAAGCGCCGAATATTATTCCTTTTTTTCCTTTTAAAATATTATTTTCCATCGTATTGTAAATATAGTTTAATTCAATAATTCACTTGCAAGTTCATGGGCAGATTTATTTGATTTATCTCCTGACAACATTTCTGCTATCTCGTTAACTCTCTCTTTATCAGAAAGAAACTTTACATCAGTAATAATCTTATTATTGTCTTCTCTTTTAAATACTTTATAATGAAAATCACCCTTTGAAGCAACTTGGGGAGTATGAGTGATAACTATCACTTGCATTTTCTTAGACATATGTTTCATAAGCTCAGCAACCTTAGAAGATACAGAGCCTGATATACCTGTGTCAATTTCATCAAAAATAATTGAAGATAATTGTGTAAAGCTTGATAAAATAGATTTTATAGAAAGCATAACCCTCGATATCTCTCCACCTGAAGCTATGTCTTTTAATTCACTATATAGCGCACCAGCATTTGATTTAAATAAAAATCTACCTTCACTAATTCCATTTCTATGAATTGTTTCGCTTTTGATTAAATCAATCTTAATATCAGACTTTTCCATTCCTAATTCTGATAAATTCTTATTCATTAAAATTTGAAATTCAGGAATTACAGAATTTCTTTTATCATGAATTTTATTTGCTTTTGATATTAAGTTTGTTTTAATCAATTCTAACTCTTCTTCAAGCTCATCGATTTCAATATATATATTATCATGACTTGATATTTTAGAGGCTAAATCTTGCTTAATGATCAATAAATCATTCAATGAATCAACTTTATGTTTGTTTTGAAGAGAGAAAACCTTATCCAAAGTGTCTCTTAAGCTATCAATATTTTCATCTGAATTTGAGATATCATTGAGAATCAGTTCTGAGTCATTTACAATCTGATTTAAATTCTCATTAACTAAATTAAGATTCATACTCAACTCATTAAGACGATTTGAAGAATTTGAAACCTTACTTAAACTTTTAACTATCTGAGATAATTTATCTGATATACCAATTTCATCAGCATTTAACTCAGTATCAATTTTGGATAAAATATCTTTTATTTGATCAACATTATCAGCTTCTTTTACTTTATTATGAAGATCATCTAGGTTTAAATTATCAAGATCAAGATCTTGAAATTCAGTATATAAGAATTTATTATAGTCTAAATCAGAATTTAATTTTTCTCTAATTAGTCTCTTTGTTTCAATCTTTTTTTCAATTGACTGTAATGATTTAAATTCATTTAAATATATTTTAAAATCATCTAAATTATTAGAGAGTGAATCTAGAATTATAAAAATAAAATTTGAATCTAGTATACTTAAATTATTAAACTGTGAGTGAACATCAATTAATCTATTTGTAAGACTTGATAAAAGTTCAAGCTTGACAGGAGTATCATTAATAAAGGCTCTTGATTTACCATTTTGATTAACTTCTCTTCTTATTATAGTAATTTCATCATAATCTAAATCATTATTGGTAAAAAAATCAATTGGATTAAGATCCTTTAGATCAAATACAGCTTCAACAAAACATTTTTTATCCTTATTTATGATTTTTGAATTATCAATCCTAGACCCTAGAACCATTGAAAGACCTCCTAAAATTATTGACTTTCCAGCACCTGTTTCACCAGTAATAGATGTCATACCCTTATCGAAAGAAATTTCGATAGAGTCTATTAAAGCATAATTATTAATTTTAAGTGTCTTTAACATTCTTTATAATCTGGTTCAAAATATCAACTGAGACATCTGACTTTAACTTTTTATCAAATGAAGTTAATTTTAAAGTTGAATTTATAAAATCAATTTGATTATAGTCACTTGAAATTGGATTAAAATCACCAATTTTATTAACGACTATAGCATCAAGATTTTTTGATTTTAATTTATTTTTTGCATTCTCAATAATATTATCAGTCTCAAGAGCAAATCCAACCAGATATTGTGAAGTTTTAATACTACCTAATTTCTTTAAAATATCTATGGTAGGTTCTAGTTTAATTGTATCTAGACCTTTTTCCTTTTTAATTTTATTTTGTTGAACTTCTACAGGTTTGAAATCAGATATGGCAGCAGAACAGATTACTACATCTGAAGTATCAAATAATTTAATTGTCTCATTAAACATTTCTTGAGAGTCTTCAACCCTAATAGTATTAATATTTTCAAGATCCATAGTAAGATTTGTAGGACCAATAATTAAAGTAACATTAGCTCCAAGTTCAATAGCTTTTTGAGCAAGATTATATCCCATCTTACCAGACGAACTGTTTCCAATATATCTAACTGGATCAATTTTTTCATGAGTTGGTCCAGCAGTAATTAAAAAATTTAAATTGTTTAATGGTAGTGTATCCTTAATTCTATTTTCTACATAATGAATTATTTCATTAGGCTCAAGCATTCTTCCCTCTCCCTCTAGACCACTTGCAAGAGAACCTGTGCCAACAGGTAAAACATATGTAGAATTATCTTTTAACTTCTTTATATTATTTTGATTTAGACTGTTTTTAAACATCTCAAGATCCATAGCAGGAGCAACAAAGACAGGACAGTTAGATGATAAGAAACAAGCCAAAAGGAGATTATCACATCTTGCATTAGCCATTGAAGAAATTGTATTTGAAGTTGCTGGAGCTATAATAAAAATATCAGCCCACTCAGCAAGCTCAACATGATTATTCCATGAAGGATTATTATTTTTTTGGGTAGTAAACTCTGAGAATACATCATTTTTAGATACCGTTGATAAAGTTAAAGGTGTAACAAAGTCTTTTGATGAAGGTGTCATCACAACTTTTACATTAGAGTTTAGCTTAGTAAGCTGTCTTATCAACAAAGGTGTTTTGTATGCAGCTATTCCTCCTGAAACTCCAATTAAAATATTTTTCTGAGCTAAAACACTCATATTATAGAAGTTTATTACTCACTTTCAGAATCAGTATCTCTGAAGTAAATTTTATCATCTAACCATTCTTGAACAGCAATTGCATAAGGCTTAGGAAGCTTTTCGTAGAACCTGGAAACTTCAATTTGTTCCTTGTTTTCAAATATTTCTTCTAAGCTGTCATTGTGTGTAGCAAATTCATCAAGTTTATCGTGAAGTTCCTTTTTAATTTCAGAATTAATTTGACTAGACCTTTTAGAAATTATTGAGATTGCCTCATAAATATTATTGGTTGGATCTTCTATATCGTGCTTATTGTAAGTTTTTGTTGTATTTGCAGCGTTAGTGTTTCTGTATTTATTCATTAGTTTGTTTATAAAAGTTGTTTTGCAATATTGATTTTATCTGACAAATCTTCAATGAAAATTGTGTCAGGATAGTATCTTAAAAAGTTATTAAGCGATCTTTCTAGCTCAGTAACTCTCTCATTTATTCTAGCCTCTATACTATTTACTGCAATCTCATATTGAGATAGCCACCTATAATATAGTGCTTCTTCCCTGAAAATTGTTCCAGGATTATCTGCTATAAAATTATCTAATGATTTGATAGCAGAGTTAAAGTCTCTAATAGTGTAATATTGTTTGGAGACCTCAAATTCTTTTTTCTCTAATTTATTTTGAAGCTCTTCCATTAACTCTAGAGCTTCAGTAACATATTCACTGTTAGGGAATCTATTAATAAAAACTTGTAGTTTATCTATTCCTGTGTATGTATCATCCTGATCAAGAGTATAAAGGGGTGAAAGCATGAAATATGATTTAGCTTCCATAAAATAAGCTTCTTGAATTCTTTGACTATTAGGATACGATTTAATGAAATTTTCAAATTGAATAGCAGCAGAGTAGTAAATTTTTGTTTCATAAAAAGAATTTGCAAAAAAGTAAACTAATCTTTCACCTTGAGGTTTTCCTCTATATGAAGGAATTATTTGTTCAAAAAGAGCATTTGCTCTTCTAAATTCTCCATTATCATAATATTCTTCGGCAGCTGTATATTTATCAACCTCGTTCTCAGGACTATTTAATAATTTCTGATAGTCATTACATGAAGACATGAAAAGAATAATCAATAATAAAAAAGAAAATCTGTACATATTTAATCTTAGTATTTTGGCAAATTTAATATAAGTTTATGAAATTAAGTCAATTAAAGATACTTCATTAATAACTGGCACTCCAAGTTCATTTGCTTTGTTGAATTTTGAAGGACCTATATTTTTACCAGCGACAAGATAATTAGTCTTAGAACTAATAGAAGAGCTAATTTTGCCGCCATTTTGTTCAATTATTTTTTTCAACTCTTCTCTACTGTGAATTTCAAAAACACCAGAAATAACAAATACAAGATTAGATAAGCTAGATGAATTTGGACTTAATGTATCGCTAGTAAAATTTAAACCTGATAATTTAAGTCTATTTACTAGGTTCAAATTATCAAAATCATTAAAAAAATCTAAAATACTTGAAGCTGTTTTTTCACCAATTTCATCAATTGATGATAATGCTTCTATATCTAAGGATATTAGTTCATCTATAGACTTAATTTGTTTCAAAATTGTTTTTGAAGCAGACTCTCCAACATATCTAATCCCCATACCATATAAAACTTTTTGAAATGATTTCGACTTAGACTCTTCAATTCCATTTCTAAGATTTTCAATTGATTTCTTAGCATGTCCTTCAATTTTTGAGATGGCTTCATAGTCTAGGTTATAAATATCTGATATATCAACTATATGACCTTTATCATACAAAAGCTTTATTGTTTCGTCACCCAAGCCATCAATATTCATTGCCTTTCTTGATGCGAAGTGTTGAATTCTTCCAATTGCTTGAGGTCTACAATTATTTTTATTTGGACAAAAAAAGTTAGCTTCAGTTTCTAGTTTTATCAATTCCGTTTCACACTCTGGACAGTTTAAGGGGAATGATATTTCATCTTTTTCAAATCCACGATTATTAATATCAATTCCTGTTATTTTAGGGATTATTTCACCTCCCTTTTCAACAAACACAGTATCATTAACTCTCAATCTAAACTTAATCATCTGATCATAACTGTGAAGCGAAGCTCTTTTTATAGTCGATCCTGAAATCAAAACAGGCTTAAGGTTTGCAACTGGTGTGATAGCTCCTGTTCTACCAACATTAAATGAGATTGACTCTAATTTAGTAGCTAAGTTCTCTGCCTTGAATTTATAAGAAATTGCCCATCTTGGGAATTTAGAAGTAAAACCTAACATGTCTTGGTATTTAATACTATTCACCTTTAATACTATCCCATCTATTTCAAAAGGCAAAGTATGCCTATTCTTATCCCAGTATTGAATATATTTTTTAACACCATCTAAATCATTAACAACCTTTTCATAGGAAGGAATATTAAATCCAATATCTCTAGCTTTATTTAATAATTCAGAGTGATTATTTATAAGTTTATCATCGGAAACAATAGAATAAAGAAAACATTCTAATGGTCGTCTAGCAACTTCTTTAGAATCTAATAGCTTAATACTACCTGAAGCAGTATTTCTGGGATTCATAAATAATGGCAAACCCATTTGTTCTCTTTTTTTATTAAGTGAATTAAAAGAAGTTTTAGGTATTATTATCTCCCCTCTGATTTCAAATTTATTTGGAAATGATTTATCTTTTAATTTGAGTGGAATAGAATTGATAGTTTTAATATTATTAGTAATATTATCACCCTGGGAGCCATCTCCTCGTGTAAGCCCCCTTATAAGATTACCATTTTCATATAGAAGATTTACGGAAGCTCCATCGTATTTTAATTCACAACAAAACTCAAAATCTTCTACATTAATAATCTTAATAATTCTTTTGTACCATGCTTCAAGCTCAATATCTGAGTAAGTATTATCAAGAGAAAACATTGGAAAAGTATGTGATTCTGAATCAAATTTATCAGAAAGTCCTCCTCCTACTCTTTTTGAAGGTGAATTTTCATCATAGAATTCTGGATGTTGATTTTCAAGTTTGATCAACTCATTGATCAATTTATCATACTCAAAATCAGAAATTAAATTTTTATCAAGATCATAATAATTATGATTATGTTCTGTAACAAGATTTCTTAATTCTAAAATTCTAGATCTAATTTTACTCATATTAAAATGATACTTTAACTAATCTTTTTTTACCTCTAAAATCATCTCTAAAGTTAACATCATTTAGATTAAAATCTGATAATAATTGATTAAAATCTTCAATAAAAACTGGGTTTATTTCTAGATAAATTTGACCTTTTTTATTTAAATTAATTAAAGCAAACTCAATAATTTTTTTATAAAAATGAAGTGGTTTGTTAATTGGAGCAAATAATGCTATTTCTGGTTCAAATTTAACATTTTCACCGATTTTGTTAGCTTCTTTTGGACTAAGATAAGGCGGATTTGAGACTATTATGTCATATTTATTTTGAGATATAAAATTCGAGTTAAGATCAAGTTTTATCATTTTTACAGAAGACTTAAGATTAATTCTATTTTTATTACAAATGTCTAGAGCTTTTTCTGAAACATCTGATAATGTAACATCCATATATTTATTTTCTTTATTGATTGTAATTCCAATACAACCTGACCCAGAACATAAATCAATGAGTTTTTTTGATTTATTATTTGCATTATCCTCAAGAACCCATTGAACTAGCTCTTCTGTCTCTGGCCTAGGAATTAAAACGTTTTCATCTACATAAAAATCATATCCATAAAAATTTTTTTTATTAATTATATAATCAATAGGATAATTTTTGGAGATTTGATTTAGACTTTCTATTAAAATATTTTGAGAATCTTGATTTAATAGATGATAAGGATCTAAAGCAATTTTAATAGGATCTATGCTACATAATTCTTTTAAAATTATCTTATAAATAAAATCACATTCATTATTGGAAAGCTTTAGTCCCTTTCTATAAATATTTCGCAACTCAATAATTGTCATATTATATTTTTTATTAACCATACAGGACAAGCATTATGACCTGTATTACCAAGAGGATTATCTATATATTTAAATCCCTTTTTTAAATATAGTTTTTGAGCTTTCAGCATATTAGGCATTGTTTCTATATAGCATTTTTTAAAACCAGATTCAATAGCAAAATCTATACAAATCTCTATCATTTTATCACCTATCCCTCTTCCTCTTAGAGATTTATGAAAATACATTTTTTGAAGTTCACAAATATCTTTATCACCACCTTTTAGTGGACTTATTCCTGCACCACCCAATATTGCGCCTCTCTCCTCTACTACAAAGTATTTTGACCTGGGTAATTGATAAGTCGAGAACATATTATCTAGTTCAGGGTCCTCATATGCAGAACCTTTTTTTGGTATTTGCATTTCAATTAATACTTCTCTAAGTATAACTGATAAGGATTTGTTATCAGATTCATTAATTGGTCTTATCAACATGATTAAGCTTTTTGGCTTAAATTTACAATTCTAATTTTATTAGTAATCATGGAGTATAATATAAAATATATGAAAAGGTGTATTGAAATTGCATCAAAGGAAATAGGTAATACCTATCCCAATCCATTAGTTGGCTGTGTTATCGTTCATGAAAATAAAATTATAGGAGAAGGTTCTCATAAAAGGTATGGAGGTAAACATGCTGAAGTAAATGCGGTTAACAGTGTTGAAAATAAAGACCTTCTAAAAGAATCTACACTTTATGTTAATCTGGAGCCATGTAATCACTTTGGAAAAACTCCACCATGTACTGATTTAATTATTAAATATAAAATACAAAATATAATTATCGGTTCAATGGACCCTAATAGCATGGTTGCGGGAGGAGGTATTCAAAGACTTAAGGATAATGGTTGTAATGTGGAGTATGGAGTTTTAAAAGATGAATGTGATTATTTAAATAAAAGATTTTTTACATATCATAAACTCAAAAGACCATATATAATTTTAAAATGGGCAGAGTCAAAGGATGGTTTTATAAGTCCAATAAAAAGTCAAAGAGAAGTCTTTAAGATTTCCGGAGATCAATCACTAAAATTATCTCATACTTGGAGAAAAGAAGAAGATTCAATTTTGGTCGGTGTTCAAACCATAATAGATGACAACCCTAAGCTTACTACTAGGTTAGTAAAAGGAAAAAACCCTATTAGAATTGTTTTAGATCCAAATTGTAGAGTTCCTGTTAACTCTAATATTTTTTCAAAAGATTCAAAAACTATAATATTATCAAAAAATGAGAATAGTTCAATTAGTGAAAATGTAAGAATAATCAATTTTGATAAAATGGACTTTATTTTAAATGTTTTATATGAGATGAAGATTCAATCAGTAATAATTGAGGGTGGGACTAAAACAATTAAAAAATTTCTTGATAATGATTTATGGGACTCAATAAGAGTATTTAAAGGAATGAAAAATATAGAAAATGGAATAAAAGGGCCTAAAATTGATTTTAATAACTTCAAACAAACTAATAGTGGTAATGATTACCTATATACTCTAGACAAATAGTTATTCAAAAAGTTTACCTATCATATTTGGGCATCTTAATGGTTTTCTTGTCAATGAATCAACAAATGCAAGAGATGTTTTACCTTCTGTAGTTATTTCATTTTTGTCATTAAAAATTTCATAAGTAAACTCAATTGTAGAGGTTGGTTTTTTTGAACAGAAAACTTTAATAAAAAAAATATCACCAAAAATTAATGGTTTTATAAATTTCAATTCACATTTAACTACTGGTAAAATAATATTATTACTTTCAATTTCTTCATAAGGCATATTTAGTTTTTCAAGCCATTCAATTCTTGCCAATTCAAAAAATTTTAAATAATTACTATGGTGAACAATTCCCATTTGATCTGTTTCATTATATCTAACTTTAATTTTATCTGATGTGTAGTTCATTTGATAGGTTTTATGAAGGAAAATCTAAATTTTCCTACAAAATTATCTTACATGATTTTAATTAAAAAAAAATTAATAATCAATAGTAAATCATGTTTTTTTTTCACTTTTTTTAACTAATATTTGTATTCAACCAAAAACAACATTTCATAAATATATTCAATTAATATCTAGTTAAGAAAAAATGAGTCAAACACCCTCTGCAGTATGGAACAATTGTTTATCCTTTATTAAGGATAATATTCAACCGCAGGCATATAAAACATGGTTTGAGCCCATAATCCCAGTTAAGCTTACTAATGATGTTTTAAGTATCCAAGTACCTAGTAAATTTTTTTATGAATGGCTTGAAGAGCACTATGTAAAAATATTACGTATGGCTCTCACAAAAGAACTAGGGTCTGATGCTAGACTTGTGTATATAATTAAGATGGAAAATACCTTCGGTAATAAGATGCCATTTACAGAGAAAATTCCCAGCTCTTCAAGTTCTAGTATAAAATCACAATCTATTGAATCTCCATTTAGCACTTTTGCATCTGAATTAAAAAATCCATTCGTAATACCAGGTATTAGGAATCTACAGATTGAATCTCAATTAAATCCAAACTATACTTTTGAAAATTTCTTAGAGGGTGATTCAAACAGACTTGCTAGATCTGCAGGAATTGCTGTTTCAACCAAACCAGGAGGGACATCATTCAATCCTCTTCTTGTATATGGAGGGGTTGGATTAGGTAAAACTCACTTAGCTCATGCTATTGGAGTTGATATCAAACAAAAGTATCCAGATAAAACAGTCTTATATATATCTGCAGAAAAATTTACTCAACAGTATGTTGATTCAGTCAAAAAAAATACTAGAAATGATTTTATTCATTTTTATCAAGTAATAGATGTTTTAATTGTTGATGATGTTCAATTTCTTTCAGGTAAATCTGGAACTCAAGATGTATTCTTTCATATTTTTAATCATTTGCATCAAAATGGTAAGCAAGTTATTTTAACTTCAGATAAAGCTCCAATTGACATGCAAGATATAGAACAAAGACTCCTGTCTAGATTTAAGTGGGGATTATCTGCAGAGCTTCAAAATCCTAATTTTGAGACTAGAGTTTCGATTTTAAAAAACAAACTATATAGGGATGGTGTTGAGATACAAGATGATGTAATTGAATTTGTTGCTAAGAATATTAATTCTAATGTAAGAGAACTAGAGGGTGCAATCATTTCATTAATAGCTCAATCATCCTTTAATAAAGCTGAAATAACTGTAGAATTAGCTAAAGAAGTTATTAATAAATTTGTCAAGAATAACAGAAGAGAAGTATCTATAGATTATATACAAAAAGTTGTATCTGATTACTTCCAAATGGATATTCAAACTCTACAATCTAAAACTAGAAAAAGACATATAGTCCAAGCAAGACAAATTGCTATGTATTTTGCTAAAAAATTCACTAAAGCTTCATTAGCTAGTATAGGAACACAAATTGGAAGAAGAGATCATGCAACGGTCCTACATGCATGTAAAACTGTCGATAATCTTAGCTTTACTGATAAACAATTCAGAAAATATGTTGAAGATTTGAACCAGAAACTTTCTAACTAAGCTACCTGTATATTCCCCTGTTATTAAGCCATCGAGTATATACTTTTTTATTTCGGTTATGCTCAGTTAAATTTCTAGCAAATAAATGATAGCCTCTATTATAAGGATCTGCTACAAAAAATATATAATTATGTTTCTCATAATTTAGCACAGCATCAATAGCTGATATATCTGGCATTGCAATAGGTCCTGGGGGAAGACCATTAATACGATAAGTATTATATCTTGATTTTAATCTTAAATCTCTGTATAAAACTCTTCTAATAATAGTATCAAAATTTTTATAATAATCTTTAATTGAATAAATAACTGTTGGGTCTGCCTGAAGTCTCATTCGTTTATTAAGCCTATTAATATATACACCTGCAATGGTTGGACGTTCATCAATTTTTATACTCTCTTTTTGGACAATTGATGCAAGATTAGTTACTTCAAGTTTTGATAAACCAATTTTTTTAGCTTTTTGAATTCTATTATCATTCCAGAATTTTTGATATTCAGAAAACATTTTATCTCTGAGTTGGTTAGGTTCAACATTCCAATAAACCTCATATGAATTAGGAATAAAAATTGATAATATATTCTCTTTGTTGAATCCATTCTCTTTCAAAAACTTTTCATCAGTAAAAGCTCTAATCAAAGATATACTATCAGCATAAACCTGACTTGCTAGTCTTCCTGCTAGATTTTCAACTCTTTCTTGATTATTAAAAGTTACTGTTAAGGGGGTATTTGCAAATTTTAATGAAGTTATCAGTTCTTTGTTTCCAATACCTTTAGATATTTTGAATCTTCCAGTTTTTATATTGTCTAAATAATCAAGTCTTTGTGCAGCTTTATAGAAAGTTTTTTCATTTTTAATATATTTTGAAATTGAATCTGAAAAAGCCAGTGAATCTCCTTCTACAACATAGAGAAATATAGCCTCTTCATCAAAGTTTGTATTTTCTTTATAAAACTTATTATAATAATCAAAAGCCAGAACTGACAGAAGAATTATAATTGGTATAATTATTTTTAAGACTTTCATTTATTTAAAATTTTTTGAAATAAGAACTCATCATTAAATTTGTTGTTGTAAAATATCCAATCTTTTTTCAAACCTACGTTAACATATTTACTTTTTTCAAAAAGTGAGATACTTTCTTTATTTGTAGATGAAATATTTGCATATACTTGATGAATAGGCACATGCTCAAGTAAATAATTTTCAGTTAGTTGCAACGAACTTAACCCTATTCCTCTAGATCTATACTTTTTAAATATAATTATCCCTACACCTACTCTTCTATTTATAAAGTCATAATCATATAGATCTATAAAACCATATGATTGTTCATCATCAGTTATTACCAATCTTAACTGTTTATGTTCAATAATATCTAGGTGAGAATTTTCTATAAATTTCTTAAGAGTATGTCTAGAAAAAGGTGAAGCAGTATTTGAATAGACCCACAATGATTTATCATTTTCTACCTCATAAATCAACTCTAAATCATTTGGTTCAAGGGCTCTAAGCTTTAAATTCATAATACTCTAGTTAAACAATAGTTAAAATATAAATATTAAAAATTTAATATGTTATTTTTACTTTAAAAAAATGAAATCAAACATTAAAATTCTTCTTATTTCTATTGTATGTTCAACCATAACTTTTTTCATTTTTAATAGTCTAGTTACAATCAAGGAAAACAATTATGAAGTATCCTATGAAAATGAAATTATACCTCAGTATTCACTTAACAAAATTTCTAATCAAAGGAATATAACCTCCTCCTCATCACTTCCAGATTTAACTTTTGCAGCAAGTAAATCAATAGATGCAGTTGTTCATGTTAAAAACACAAGTATAGTTGAGGACAATGATAGTTGGGCTTTACAATTTTTTTATGGTGATGATTCCAGAAAAAAAGTTGGTACTGGCTCTGGAGTAATTATATCACCAGATGGTTATATAGTAACCAATTATCATGTAATTGAAAATTCTAGTGAAGTCATTGTAACAACCAATGACAATAAAGAATATGAGGCTGTAATTATTGGTTTTGATGAAATTTATGATATAGCCGTTTTAAAAATTGATTCAGATAAGAGTTTAAATTATATATTTTTTGGTGACTCAGATTCAACACTTATTGGGGAATGGGTTCTTGCAGTAGGAAATCCTTATAACTTAAATTCAACAGTTACTGCTGGAATTATAAGTTCTAAATCAAGAGATTTAAATGAATATGATCAAAAAAATCAATCATTTATTCAAACTGATGCGGCTGTAAACTTTGGAAATAGTGGTGGAGCTCTTGTTAATATCGAAGGTGAGTTAATAGGTATTAACACACTTATCCAATCAATGACTGGAGGCTATGTTGGATATTCTTTTGCAGTACCTAGTAATACAGTTAGGAAAATATTTGAAGATTTATTAGAGTATGGAGATGTTCAAAAAGGTTTACTTGGAGTAAGAGGAGTCGCTTTAAATTCTCCATATTCAAGGCAATTAAACATTAGTGAAACAGAGGGGTTTTATATTGATGAAATTGAGGTAGGTTTTGGAGCAGACTCAGCTGGACTTAAAAGAGGTGATATTATTAAATCAATTGATGGTTTTAAAATAAACCGATTTTCAGATTTATCAGGATATTTATCTTCAAAAAGACCAGGTGACAAAGTGGAAGTAAAATACGTTAGGGATAATAAATCTAAAACTACTATTGTAGTATTAAAAAAGAGCTCTAGCTAATGAGAATAGATGTATTAACGTTATTTCCAGAAGTATTTGAAAATCTTAATTCTTTTTCAATAATTAAAAAAGCTATTGACTCTAAGAAAGTTGAAGTTAGGACACACAATCTTCGAGATTATGCAGATAATTCTAGAAAAGTAGATGATTACCCATACGGAGGGTTTCCAGGGATGTTAATAAAAATAGAACCTATAGACAAGTGTATTGAATATTTAAAAAAAGATACTGAGTATGATGAAATAATTTATCTTACTCCTGATGGTGACTTATTAAATCAAAAAAAATCAAATTATTTTTCAACTTTAAAAAATATTATAATTATCTGTGGACATTATAAAGGTATTGACCACAGAGTAAGAGAATTCCTAGTAACTAAGGAAATTTCAGTTGGTGATTATGTAGTTTCAGGAGGCGAGTTACCTGCTGCCGTGTTATGTGATTCAATAATAAGGCTTCTACCTGGTGTTATTGGTGATGAATCTTCAGCTCTTTCTGATACTTTTCAAGACGATCTTCTATCTCCTCCAATTTATACTAGACCTGAGATATATAAAGGTCTAAGTGTCCCAAAGGTTCTTTTATCAGGGAATGATAAAGAAATCCAAAAGTGGAATGATGAAAAATCTTTAGAAAGAACTAGATTACTTAGGCCAAATCTTTTTGATAATGATTAAAAAAGGTTTATTTTTGCCCGAGTTTGAAATTAATCAAACAAAATAAAAAAAATTTCAATGGATTCTTTAGTAAATTTAGTTCAAGAAAAACTTATCAATAAAAATGATTTTCCTTCATTTTCAGCCGGTGACACTTTAACCGTTACAATTGAAATACGAGAAGGTGATAAAGTTAGACCTCAGTCATTCAAAGGTGTTGTGATTCAAGTTAAAGGAAGTGGACAATCTAAGACTTTTACTATAAGAAAAATGTCTGGAACCGTTGGAGTTGAAAGAATTTTCCCAATTAACATGCCTGGTTTAAAGAAAATTGAAGTTAATAAGAAAGGTAAGGTGAGACAATCCAGAATTTATTACTTCAGAGAACTTAGAGGAAAGAAAGCTAGGATTAAAGA
>CENF01053562.1_pt1 | contig 19874 bp, 16 predicted proteins | sample 361291 | NCBI WGS metagenome assembly CENF01 (sample SAMEA2619399, study PRJEB7988) | marine metagenome | isolation source: saline water (ENVO:00002010), including | reverse complement strand
ACTTGTGTCCAAGATATTTTTGCGTTTTTATGACAAATTCCTCTTTTAGTAACAAAGTTGAAAACCCCCCCAACACCTTCAGCATTTCCAGGATACCAGTTCTGTACAGTAGAATATTTAATATCAGCATCATCTAATGCAATAAGCTCTACAACTGCAGCATGTAATTGATTTTCATCACGCATTGGAGCGGTACACCCTTCCAAATAACTTACCTGACTTCCTTCATCTGCAATTAAAAGAGTTCTTTCAAATTGACCTGTTCCAGCTTCATTTATTCTAAAGTAAGTTGAAAGTTCCATTGGGCATTTTATTCCTTTTGGAATATAACAAAACGAGCCATCAGAAAATACTGCTGAGTTTAAAGCTGAGAAAAAGTTATCCCTTACTGGAACTACAGAGCCAAGATATTTTTTTACTAGTTCAGGGTGGTCTTGAATCGCATCAGAAATAGAACAGAAAATAATACCCTTTTCAGCAAGTGTTTCTTTAAATGAAGTAGCTACAGATACAGAATCCATTACAATATCAACAGCAACATTAGCAAGTCTTTTTTGCTCTTCTAATGAGATTCCAAGTTTGTCAAAAGTTTTTTTCATTTCAGGGTCTAAATCATCTAAGCTATCCAATACAGGCTTTTGCTTGGGAGCAGAATAATATATTACATCTTGATAGTTTGGTTTCTTGTAGGAAACATTTGCCCAATCTGGCTCTTTCATTTCAAGCCAAGACTTATAAGCTGCTAATCGGTATTCTAACATCCATTCAGGCTCATTTTTCTTTGCAGAAATAATACGAACTACTTCTTCAGAAATCCCTTTTGGGATAGTATCCGATTCTATATCAGTTGTAAATCCGTATTTATATTCAGAAGAAGTTACCTCATTTAGTAATTCCTCTTCAGTTTGCTTTTTTTCCCTACTCATTTGCTAAAATTTTTAAAGAGAAAAACTTTCTCCACATCCACAAGTTCTATTTGCATTTGGATTATTAAACACAAATCCCTTGCCATTTAATCCGTCAGAAAACTCTAATGTTGTTCCAATTAGGTATAAAAAACTCTTTTTGTTAACTAAAAGCTTGATGCCATTGTTTTCAATCATTTCATCATCTTGATGCTTCTTGTTGTCAAAGTCTAATTTATAGCTTAGCCCTGAACAGCCGCCACTTTCTACACCTACCCTTACAAATGATTTTGTTATATTGTCTTTATCCAGAAGATCAAGTAATCTTTGTTTGGCTGAGTCGCTAATAGTTATCATTGGATATATTATACTTTTATTCAATAGTGCAAATGTAATAAATTTAAGAATGTATTTATATATCTTTGTTCTATGAATTTATTTAAAGATAAAAACTTAAATACCACTTCAATTGAAAGTTTAGGAGAGTTTGGCTTGATTAATCATCTAACAAAAAATGTTAAAATAAAAAATGAGAGCTCAATTTTTGGCATTGGTGATGATGCGGCTGTTATAGATATGGGGGATAAATATCAACTCGCAAGCACAGACTTATTAATTGAAGGAGTGCATTTTGATCTGGCTTATGCTCCATTAAAACATTTAGGCTATAAATCGGTAGCAGTAAATGTCTCTGATATATGTGCTATGAACGGAACTGCTAAGCAAATCACAATTGGGCTTGCAATAAGCAATCGGTTTACAGTTGAGGCTCTTGAAGAACTGTACGAGGGGGTTAAATTGGCTTGCGAACATTATGAGATAGATTTAGTGGGAGGAGACACAACCTCATCAACCTCTGGACTATTAATAAGCGTCACTATTTTAGGCGAAGTTGCAAAGAATAAAATCACCTATAGAAGCGGGGCCAAAATTAATGATTTAGTAGTGTGTACTGGTGATTTAGGAGCAGCTTATTTAGGACTTCAGTTGTTAAATAGAGAGAATGAAATGTTTAAAGAAAATCCAAAAATGCAACCTGATTTAAGCGGAAATGATTATGTTCTTAGAAGGCAATTAAAACCAGAAGCGGGAACAAAATATATAAATATTTTAAATGATTTAGACATTGTTCCTACCGCCATGATTGATATCTCTGACGGACTTGCTTCTGAAGCCTTACATATTTCAAAATCTTCCAACGTTGGAATAACAATACATGAGGAAAAAATCCCAATAGATTACACCGCCATGAATTTAGCTAATGATTTTAATATCAATCCTATAACGTGCGCTTTGAGTGGAGGAGAAGACTATGAATTATTATTTACAATTAGCCAGGAACACTATGATAAGTTGAAAAAAGACGCTGATTTTACAATTATAGGATTTGTTACTGATATCTCGGAAGGCAGTAATTTTATAGCAAAAGATGGGAGTTCTCATCATTTAACTGCGCAGGGCTGGGATGCGATGAAAAACAGTTAGGACAGTAAGATCACAGTATGACATTAGAGATTAGTGGTAAAAAAAATATTTTTTGACAGGTATTTATATACATATTCCTTATTGCAAGCAACGATGTACTTATTGTGATTTTTATTTCAAAATTTCACAAAAAGACAAGGGCTTAATGCTAAAAAGTATGCGCAAAGAGATTAAAGACAGAAAAGATGATCTCAAGAAAAAAGTTAGCAGCATCTATTTTGGAGGCGGGACGCCATCAATTTTAAGCATTTTGGAGATTAATAATTTTCTAAAGGATATTCACAGGTTTTATTTAGTTAATCCAGATGCTGAAATTACAATTGAGTGTAATCCTGATGATTTAACCGCTCGCACTCTTTTGTCATATAAAAAGATGGGGATTAATCGTCTCAGCATAGGAGTTCAATCTTTTGATGATACCGATTTAAAATTCATGAACAGATCTCACAATTCAAAAGAGGCTATAAAAAGTGTTGAGTTAGCTAAAGAAATTGGATTTAACAACATTACTATTGATTTAATATATGGTCTGCCTAATCAAACGTTAAAAGACTGGGAAAGCAACCTTGAGACCATGTTTGATTTAGGGGTTCAACATTTTTCAGCATATTCATTAACTATTGAAGAGAAAACGGCACTATATCATTTAATTAAGAGCAAAAAAACAACCGCATTAGCAGATGAAAAAATAATCAAACAATTTAATCTACTACAAAAAAAAGCAGAAGAAAGAGGATTTATACACTATGAGATATCTAATTTTGCTAAAGAAGGGTATTTTTCAAAGCATAATACCGCTTATTGGAAAGCAAATCATTATATAGGCATAGGTCCTTCCGCACACTCATACAATGGTAATAGCAGGAGATGGAATACTTATTCAAACAAAAAATATATATCAAATATAACTACAAACACCATTTATTTTAATCAGGAACATTTAAGCACAGAAGAACAGTATAATGAATACATTTTCATATCATTAAGAGCAATTTGGGGAGCAGATAGCAATGTAATAAAAGAACGACATGGATGTGAATTTGAGGCGCATTTTTTAAAAGAGGTCGAAAAATGGAAAATTAAAGAATGTATTATTTCTAATTCAACTATCTATACGCTAACATCAAAAGGAAAAATAATTGCCGACACAATAGCATCTGATTTATTTATTGTTTGAATAATGACTTAAATCAACAATAGGGGCATTATTCCAATCAATAAGACTATTTGCCGTTCTAATATCAATAAAGTTGAAATCACAAACCATCTGGTTTAATTTTTCGTATGATTTAGATAGGTTATAGTATGATTTAAACTTTCTTTTTAATGATAACCCATCAAGAATTGGCTGTTTCTCATCAAAGTCTCTTGGGTGAAAATAAGTCATAGTATAATTTTCATTTTGAATTATTCTTTTTATTAGGGGATAAGGAAAAAATCTAAAATACCCCCCACCTGTTGCAGCAAATTTATTTCCAAAAAGAGAATTCACACTCATTGGGAATTCTTTAATCTGCATCCCATTATATTTTATAATAGAAGGGGTGCTTTCTTTGAAATCATTAAAACCACCATCATCTCTTCTTGCTGGGAAAATTGAAGCATCATATTTTATCCCTAACTCATTTAACACCTCAAAAGCCCAAAGATTCTGTTTTTTAATTGAAAAACCAGGGGCCCTATAAGATAAAACTTTTTCCCCAGTGATATCCTCTAAGCTATAAATACAAGCGGAAAGATCTTCCTTGTATTCCTTTCTGCTTTGATGATAAGCAGCCTTATGCATATCAGAATGTGCAGCCACTTCATAGCCTAATTCATGTATTCTTTTAACTAAATCAGGGTGTTTTCTGGCAATATAGCCTAAAATAAAAAACGTTGCTTTTAAATTGTTTTTGTCAAGTATTTCAAAAATTTTATCCATTCCATGATGAATTCTAATTTCATAATTATTCCATTTATCTAAAATATTATCAGGGTATTTTTGAATAATGTGAAACCAATCTTCTATATCAAAAGACAATATTTTCATTAGAAAAACTTTTTATTTCTTTTTTGAAATATCTCCACATCTTCTTTCTTAGGAAAACTATAATACGTCATTTCGGCATCACTATTTTTAAAAGTATGGACATTTCCTCTTTCTATTTTTTCTATAGCCTCTATAATTGCTTCCATTCCAAGCATTTTAGTATACTTTATTAGCTCTTCTTGTGTTCTGTTTCCAATCTCTATTTTCTTTTGAATTATTATGGGTCCAGTGTCTATCCCTTCATTAACATAAAATACAGAAACTCCTGTATATTTCTCATCATTTTTCATAGCCCAAAATGTCGGCATAAGCCCCCTATACTTAGGCAATAATGCTGTATGCAAATTAATACATCCTTTTGGAGCTAGAGTAATTATTTCATTTTTAAAAATCTGATTTCCAAGAATAGAAATTAATAGATCAGGCTCATATTGTTTTAACAACTTAAGAGATGTTTCATGATTAATTGATTGCTCAAGAATAATTTTTTGGATGTCATTTTTTTTTAAAATAGAATTTAGAGACCATCTCCTGTTAAGTTTTGCTAGAATAAATTTTATTGCATAATAACAAAAGAATTTTAATCCAAAAATATTGAATGTTTTAATGGCTTTTTGCAAAAAACTCTCCTGTTTGCCAAATGGAGAAACTGTACTAACTACACAACCCACTATTGTATGCTTATTAGGTAATAAACCAATAAGCTTTTTTAAACTTTCACTTAAATAAAATGGCTCATCTTGAGTAATAATTAAAATTTTCATAACGTCACAGCTTTGATCAAATCAATATATTGTTTAGTAATGTTTCGGTGAGAATATTTTTCGTTTATTTTTTTTATGTTATTGTTTGTCATCTCCACCTTTTTGAGCTCTAAATTATTAAAATTAAGCAGCAGGTCTTTTATTTCTGTATTGTTATTAAAAAAGAATGCATTATTTTCTAAAACATCTCGATTAAAAATATTATCATGCGCAAAAATAAATGATTTAGCTGCCATCGCTTCTAATAATGCAGGATTAGTTCCCCCAACAGAGTGCCCATGAAAATAACATTTTGAAAATCCTCTTAAGCTGTCTAAATGTTCCTTGTCAAATATGCTTCCCAAAAATACAGCTCCTGAAGCTTTATATTTATTTTTAAGAAACCTTCCGTGTGTTGTTTTGTGATTTCCAACAATTAAAAAAGGTAGATTGATTTTACTTTTTATATAGCCATCTAAAATCATCTCAATATTGTTTTCAGGCTCTAATCTAGCAATAAGCAAAAAATATAAAAACGGCTTAATATTATAATGTTTAATTAATGAACGATTTGGGCTTACTTCATTAGCCCCATAGGGTATCAAACTAGAATTTGCATTGAGCTTTCTCTTTAAATATTTTTGGATGCCGGCATTATCTGAAATCAAATAAGTTGAATTTTTAGCCGCTATTCGCTCAAAATATCTAGTAATTTTTTTTGTAAATGAAGACCACTTAGCTCTTTTCCACTCTAGACCATCCATGTTTGTAACTATTATGGAGTCTTTAATTGACAATAAAACGAAAGAAATAGCAACACTTTGATACCCAAATTCAAATATTACATCAAACTTCTTCTTTATGGCATCTCTCAAACAAATAAAATCATATATAAAATGAGCAGCTGACCCAATTGTATTTTCAGGGCACCATTTTTTTATTAGATTAACACCTTTAAATTGATTTTCATTATAGGGATGACTATGAACTGAATAAACAGTGACGTCATATCCATTCTTCACCATCTGCACTGAAAGATGCTCAGCACATTGTTCAAAGCCCCCATAATTATTAGGAATTCCTCTTGTTCCTAGAATTGCAATCTTCATTATTTCATAAATAAAATACTAATAATTAGATTGCATAAATCTTTTGGCATTAGTTTAGTTGTTTTAATAGCTCCTTTTTTGAAATCATTCCCAAATGACGAAAAACCTCCCGATTATTCTTGAATATAATAAAACCAGGGACTCCTTTTATTTGGTGCTGTATCATTAATTTTTTATTTACATCTGCATCTATGAATAGCACTTTAACCTTTTCTCTTTCTTTTTGAATTTCTTCAGTTACGGGCTTCATTTTTTGGCAAGGGACACACCACTGTGTGCTAAAATTCACTAGTACAACTTCGTTTTTTTTTAATACATCATCTATTTCTGAAACAGTAAAATAAGAGGCTTCAGATCTTTCTTCTTCCTCTTCTTTTTTTGACTTTACAGATTCATAATTTTCAGAATCCCAAGCCCCCATTCCTCCAATCAAATTATAGATTTTGGCAAAACCTAATTCTTTCATTGTAATAGCGGCTTTAGAAGACCGCCCTCCACTTCTACAATACACATAAATTGGGACGTTCTTTCTGACAATAGTTAGTTTTTCAGCAAAGTCATCTTCATAAAAATTTATATTGGTTGCATCTTTAATATGACCAGAATGAAACTCTTGAGGGGTTCTTACATCAAGAATAATCCCATCTTCTTTTTTTATTAATAGCTGGAACCTTAAAGCATCTGTATTTTCAATTATTTGAGAGCTTGTGTTATTACAAGAAATTAGAAAAACAGAACTTAATAGGCATACAATTTTTTTCACCTAACAAAGATATTATTTTATATCATAGCTGGCAAAACAATTTATGGCAACTTAATTATAAGTAATATAATAGGAGATTCCTTCAAAAAGAGTTAACATAAAGGTGTTTAAATCTTATATGTAAATGTTATAAAGAAGGTATATTTTTGCTCTATACTTGCAGTGTCGTAATACTTGTTTTGAGTTGTATACCTCTTAATGTTATACAACATAAAAAACCCCCACAACCCGTGGGGGTTTTTAGTATAGCAGCTATTAACTATATTAGTGAGGCAATCTAACCCCTAGCAAAAATTCGTGAGAACCTGAATAGTAATTGCTAGTCATAGAAGACGGCATGCCATATGAATATCCGATATTAAATCGATCATTAATATTGTATCCAAATAAGGCAGCCATAGAAGACAACTCATTATTCATTTTATAATTTATTCCTGCCCAAATCAATTTTTTATATTCTGATTTAATCCCAAAATCAATTTGTGTTTTTGCCCCTACTACTGATTTTAAAAAGAAGCTTGGCTCAATAGATATTTGCGAATTAATATCATACGTGTAAGCACCTAAAATATAAATATGGCTTGCTAGTTTTCCATTTTGACTAGTCGTGTCATATATTCTTGCAAAATCATCATCCATTAATTTAAGCTCAGAGCTTAATAACTGAGGAATTGCTGCACCAATATACCAATTATTTCCACTTAAATTTACTCCAAAAGTTGCATCAGGTAAAGCCTCAACCACATCCCCCCCCTTTAACAACGGGTCGTTTTCGTATTCTGTTTGTAAATTTTTAATTATCTTAAACTGAGTAAATCCTGCTTGTAGAGCAAGAGCAAGTTTAATTTTTTGTGTTATTTGGAATGCATATGTATATGATGCCGACCCACCCATTCTACTTGTAGGGCCTGTAACATCACTATACACAGTTCCTCCTAGGCCCACATTGGAGCTGTGTTTACCATAAATACTTATTATGGACGTTCTAGGACCTTCATTAAGGCCAACCCATTGATTTCTAATGGTACTATTTATTTGGTAATAATCATACATACCGGCAACAGCGGGATTTATTGCATAATTATTATTCATATATTGTGTGATTTGAGGAAGCTGCTGCGCTTTAAGTGCCCCCATAAAACAAATCACAAAAATTAATGTTGATATTCTTTTCATGTTAATAATTTTCATTTTATCTGATAATTGTTATTGGACCAGTTTGAGGTTTATCACCAGTATTAAGGTCTATGATATAATAATAAGTTCCAACAGGAAGCTCTTCTCCATTATTAGTACCATCCCACGGCTGATAGTTTCCTCCTCCGTTAGATTTAAACACCAATCCACCCCATCTATTAAATATTTGCACTAAAGCATTTTCATATGATTCAATATCTAGAGGAGTCCAGACATCATTAACCCCATCATTATTTGGTGTAATAGCTTCATATGGAATGACCCCAACAACTACATAAATAGAGTCATACCCTAAACATCCATCACTATCTTTTACATATAAGTAGTACCAATCTGTTTCTTGAAGCTTGGGTACAGTAATAGATCCATTGTTATTAGAGACAGTATCCTTAGTCCACATCCAAGTATATTCAACACAAGTATTATTTCCAGAGTACAGCTCAAGATTAGCTCCAGATAATACAACTGGAAAATCTCCATATTCAATTTCAGGATTTGAATAAGGCATAGGATCTATAAAATCAACATTAACAGTTGCTTTTACCTCATATGAATCAGGACAAGTTGGGTCAGTAATAGTCAATGTATAGATGTTTACATATTCATTTGGGTAAACCCATCGATCAGTAATTATACTGCCATTTTCCCAAATATAGCTGTTAAATGACGTCTCGTTAATTTCGATAAAGACACTATCTCCTAGGCAAATATTAAATGTAATTTCTGACAAACTATCTGCAAAAACATTATGAGTCCCCTTCACAAAAGCAGAATCTCTTATTTCACAACCTCTACTGTCAATAACAGTTACAGGGTAATATCCAGCTTCCAGATTTGTATTATTAACAGCCGCTGTATTATTATCCCAATTGTACAGATATACAGGAGTCCCTCCATATGCCACAACTGAAGCAGAACCATTATTTTGCAAGCAAGATGCATCAACAGTATTAAAAGTAATTGAAAGAGAGTCTCCAGGTTCAGAAATATAGATAGTCCCAGATTCAATGAGACAGCCATTCCTGTCTTCAGCAACAACTGTATATATGCCAGGCATTAAGTTTTCTGCGGAACCAACAGGTATTGTGCTTGAATAAACGGCGGCTCCTGTTTCTTCATTAGTTACAGTATATAAATATTCTGGAGGAATACCTAAAAATGGCGTTCCATTTGCAGCAGTTGCTACGATTTCTCCATTATCAAATCCAAAGCAAGTTACGTTAGTTTCGCTTATAGTTAAAGACAATTCTGTTGGTTCGTTTAAAGTAATAAAATCGGCAGCAGTACAGCCTTCCGCATCTATTACTGTAATTACATAATCTCCCGAAGGCACTCCATTATTAGCAGAGTTAGCCGAATATGTTGGAGCGTTATTACTCCACATATATTGATACGAACCAGATCCACCTGAGGCAGTAGCATTTAACTTTCCATTTGACCCCCCATAACACAAAATCTCATCAATTATACTTGATGTTACCATTAACTGAGACTCCTGTGTAATAGTTTGTGCTAAAGTCAAGGCACATCCTTGCATGTCTGTAACAACACACTCATAAGTTGTGCTCAATGAGTTATTATTTACGCATAAACCTATAGCTGTTGAGGTTGTTTGAAGTAGAGTGTCATTCCATTGGTAATTGTAAATGGGATTCCCATTAGAGTTAATATTTGGAATACCTCCACTAGCATTAATAGCTATTTCCCCGTCACAATAATCAAAACAACTTACATTAATTGAAGAGGTTGTAGCGCTTAAAGCAAGGTTGTCATTTATTGTATATGAATCAATACTAATACAATTGTTTTCGTCTGTGACTGTCATAGTATAAGAACCAATTGCCAAACTGTCGATTGCGTAAGTGCTTTCTCCAGTATTCCAAGAATAGCTGTAAGTAATAGAATTGCCAACTCCACCATATACAGAGTCAATTAATGACCCATTGCTCCAACTGCTACAGGTCACATGTGTTGGTATAAAGTTATGAATTATAGGGTCGGGTTCGTTATAAGCTATTGTTTCAGAGTAGGCACATCCATGCTCATCTATAACTTCAAAATTATAAATACCAGCACTTAATCCAGAAACAAAAGAGGAAATTGATATGGGCGCTGCATTTCCAGGTTCATAATAATTTATAGTATATGGCGTGATTCCTCCGCTAACGGTAATGTTAGCACTCCCTGAGTTATCTCCATGACATCTAATTTGATAATTGCTCCATAAAGATGTAGAAACATTAACATTTAACTCATCAGGCTCTGAGATTATTAATAATGTACTGGACACACAATCATTAACGTCTCTGACCTGTACAGTATAGGTGTCTGCACAATACCCATTAAAATAAGATGTATTTGGATGTGGCAGTCCACCATTTACAGAATACAAATAGGAGTACCCAGCACTATTAAATGGAGTCCCTCCACTAGCCTGAATTGATAGTATTGAAGCATCACACTCTCCAAAACAGCTTACTGAATCAATTGTGACAGTCCCCACTGCTATTACATCAGGGTTAACAATATTTACTGTTTGTAAAGAAGTGCATCCAGAAAAATCTTCCACCAAAACCTGATAGTTGCCTGCAGATAAATTATTATATACAGAGTCGTTAGTTGGAGGATTGGAATTAAAAGAAAAAGAATACGGAGGGTTTCCTGAAGCGTGAACCACTATCTCTCCATTATTTGCGTTATGACAAGTAATTTGTGAAACATCAATACTCTGAATAAACAAAGGAGCGCTTGGAGTGTCAACTACTAAACTCGCATTAATAGAACAATTAAGATCATTAACAGTAACAGTATAGTTTCCAGCGGCTAAATTAGTTGCAAGTTGAGTTGTTTGACTAGAGGGGTCGCTCCATAAATATGAAGGATTATTTAAAACATAACTTCCATTTGGTATTAGGCTAACACTGGCAGTACCTTGATTTGCACCAAGGCATGTTGGAGTAGAAGTTGGAATTATTTGGAACGGAACGTCATCTATTACGGCTCCTAATAAGTTGGTATCACATCCATTTGCATCTAAAATTGTACATTGGTAATTTCCCGCAACAAGACCTGTTGCAATTGAAGTGTTTTGTCCATCACTCCAAGTGTAGTTTAGAGCTCCAGTCCCTCCAGAAGCAACAATCTCTAATTCGCCATTCATATTGTTGCAATATTCATTCGAGACAACAGTTAAATTAGCTGCCAATACAGGAGGGTCAACAAGTATAACCGTTTGGGCAGTATTACAGCCATTTGAATCTTCAGCATAAATATTGTAAGCTCCTGAAGATAAGCTGTCCCAACTAGCTGTGGCAGTTAGTATTCCGCTATTATTAAATTCATATAACACAACGCTCACTCCATTGGAATCAGTTGAGTAGATTTCTCCATCTGAGTATCCAAAACAAGAAATATCAGCACCATTATAATCAGAAGACATAGGAAAAATATTGAAGACGCCTGGTTCGGTTAAGGTGATTGTTGTGTCGGCTGTACATCCATTGATATCGCTATAAGTAATTGTATGCCCCCCCGCTTCTAACCCAGAGAAAACAGGAGATGATTGAAAGCTTAGCCCATCAAGAGAATAAGTTAGAGTTCCAGTTCCTCCTGATGCTGATGCAGTAATTATACCATTGGCATCTCCATTGCAACTAATCCCAAAACCATTATAATCTGAAAGTGTTGCAGAATAAATAATTTCTGCCGGTTCGGATAAATAAATAGAGTCAATAAATGAACATCCATTATCATCTTCAATCATTACAAGATAATTAACATCGCCATTTAAATTGCTAAAAACATTAGATGTTTGATAATTAGATCCATTGTCAATTGAATACTGATATGGAGGAACCCCTACTTGAATTGGAGTAACCGTAAAAGTAATTTCTCCCGTATTTTCGTCATAACAATTGACACCTTGTGTAACGCTAGCCGCTCCTGAAAGCGGAGGAGGCTCATTTAAAGTCAATGTTTCTGTTGCAATACAGCTATTGGCGTCTTTATAAGTAATCGTATATGTCCCTGCTGATAATCCAGAAAAAAATGGATATGATTGAAAGTTTATTCCATCAATAGAATAAACAAATCCCTCTGCGCCTCCTGATGCTGATGCGCTAATTATACCGTCAGAAGCCCCATTGCAAGAAATGTGATAGCCATTTGTGTTAAAAAGCGAAGCTGTTCCAGCGGGGATTATAGGCGAGACAGGAGCAATTGTAAAATCAGTAGTTAATGGAGAGGTTGAACATCCATTTGCATCAGTAACGCCCAAATTATATGTTCCTGCACATAAAGATCCAATTGTAGTTGTACTTACATTAGCTCCCAATGTTACCTGCGGGTTGGCATCTAAAACATAATTGTAGGGCTTTGTTCCTCCATTAAAAACAAGTTTTTCTTTTGCTATACAGTCTCCTGCACACAGATTACTAGACAACAAGGATGTATTAACAGTTAAAGGGTCCGGCTCTAAAAAGTTAATTGGCCCAAATTGATCAATAACACCAACCATACTTGCCCCATTCCCAGAAGTATGAGCAGGATAATATGCTGCCGAATCAACTATTCGTACAAAATAATTTATAGTTTGCCCTGTATTTGTATTTGGTAAAAACCCATTAAGATTTAGTTGGTTTGCAGTAGTAGTTTGTGTACTTAAATATGATATAAAATAGTCTGCTCCAGGGTTAGGCGTTGCGGTATTATTAATATGATACCCCACCAAACATGTGTATGATGTCAATGGATTTGTTTGATGAATTACTACTTTCATTGAATCTGTAATAAATCCACCATTACATAATATTGGACTAGAAACAATTGCATTAGAGATTGCCACCCCATTAAACGTACAACTACCATCATTACATGTTGCTAATGGGTTGTAATTATTGGCTAATGGTAGTGTACAGCCAAAAGTATTTAGACAGGAACCATCATCAATACTTGCTAACGCATTAAAATTACAGGCTAAATTATCAGTACACCCATATATTGGATAATCACAACTGCCATCATCACAAAGTGCCAGTGAATCATAATTAAGCGCAATCGAATCAGTGCACCCGTCTTGTAGTATGCAGGACCCATCATTAATTTCTGCTAATACGTTATAATTACACGCTAAGCTATCATTACATCCATATATTGGATAAGTACAACTGCCACCACCACAAGTTGCAGAAGGATTATAATTGGAGGCAGTAAGATCTATACATCCTACAATACCTGAGCAAGAACCATCATCACATGTAGCTCCAGCATCATAATTACATGCCGTAACATCTGTACAGCCAAAAACACCTGCACATAGTGTTGAAAACTGTTGTGTTGCTGACCAAGCTCCCGCTCCTGATGTTCCGGCGCATTTCACCCTCCATTCATAATCAGTACTAGGGTTTAAACCTGTTAAAGCATAAGGGGATGTGGCCGGATTAATAAGCGTGCCTGGCCATGTTGTGCCTGATATTTTGTAATGTAAAACTACATTTCCAGCACAAGTAGAAGCGTCCCAATTTAAATCTGCTGTATTAGTAGTGATATTAGTAGTTGAAAGAGTTATAGGTTGAGAAAAAATATTGGACGAGAAAACCAATAAAATTATACTCGTAAAAAGGAATATCTTCTTCATATTATTTTGAAAGTTTATAATCTTTTATTAATTGCGCAAGATACAAATTTTTTAATTACATTCTCTAAACAATAATTGCCCTCATGCTCAGATGTATAATAGGGGGTGTTTTTAAGCTGTTTTCGATTGTACAAATCAGCAATGTTAGTTAGCAAATTTGTTCAAAGCAATCCTTTAAATTATCAGCGATCATTTCAGCTGATCTGCCCTCAATATGGTGACGCTCAATACAATGCACTAGTTTACCGTTCTTAAATACAGCAATGGAAGGAGATGAAGGCGGAAATGGGATCATATATTCTCTAGCTTTTGCTGTTGCCTCGATATCTTGACCAGCAAAAACTGTCGCAAAAGTATTTGCTTTTTTTTCAAAACTGGTTGCTATTTTAACAGCTGGTCTTGCATTACCTGCTGCGCAGCCGCATACAGAATTTACTATTAATAAAACAGTACCTTCTTTTTTATCTAATAATTCTGAAACAGCTTCAGACGTTTTTAATTCTACAAATCCTACTGATGTTAAATCAGCACGCATTGGGGCGCACATTTCCTCTGGATAGTTCATATTTTTTAGTTTATATTTTTTATTTTATGCAAAAATACGCTTATTTATCTTTTTTTTTCAAAAAAAGTGGTTAATAATTTAGAGCATTTCGAAGCCATAATTCCACTAATAACTTCCGTTTTTGGGTGTAAAATATTTTCGGATAATTTAGAATAGCCTCTTTTCATGTCTTTTGCTCCATAAACCACCTTCTTTAATTGTGTCCAGTAAGATGCGCCAGCACACATAACACAGGGTTCAAGGGTAACATAAAGAGTGCATTCATTTAAATATCTTCCCCCTAAGTAATCAGATGCACAAGTAAAGGCTTGCATTTCGGCATGTGCTGTTGCATCATTTAGCTTCTGATTCAAATTATGTGCTCTTGCTATAATTTGATTCTCACACACTATGACACAACCAACAGGGACTTCATTTTTTTCTAGTGCTTTTTGAGCCTCTTTCAAGGCTTCTTTCATAAAATAATTATCATTGAAAGGATTTAATTGCATAGTGCTAAATTACAAAAGTAAATATGTTAAATTTGCCTCAAAGAATTTTAAAGATGTTAAGAACGCATAATTGTGGGATATTAAACATTACTAATGTCTCTGAGAAAGTCACCTTAAGTGGATGGGTCCAAAAAACAAGAGATCTTGGAGGAATGACGTTTGTTGATCTAAGAGACAGATATGGCATTACTCAATTAGCGTTTAATATGGATCTCAATCCTGATTTATGTAATAGCGCAAGGAAATTAGGTCGAGAATTTGTCATTCAGATTGAAGGGACAGTAATTGAACGGTCTTCAAAAAATAAAACGCTTGCTACTGGTGAAATTGAAATCGAAGTATCTAAATTGATTATCCTAAATAAATCAATAGAGCCTCCTTTTACTATTGAGGACAAAACAGATGGTGGAGATGAAATCAGAATGAAATACCGCTATTTAGATATTAGACGAAATCCTGTGAAAAAAAACCTAATGCTAAGAGCTAAAGTTTCAGCTGAAACAAGAAAATATTTAGATGAGCAAGGGTTTATTGAAGTTGAAACTCCTTACTTAATTAAATCAACTCCTGAAGGGGCAAGAGATTTTGTAGTTCCAAGTAGAATGAATAAAGGACAGTTTTATGCGCTTCCGCAATCTCCTCAAACATTTAAACAACTTTTAATGGTTGCTGGAATGGATAGATATTATCAGGTTGTAAAATGTTTTAGAGATGAAGATTTAAGGGCGGACAGACAGCCTGAATTTACTCAAATTGACTGCGAAATGTCGTTTGTAGAGCAAGAAGATATTTTAAATATGTTTGAGGGATTAACTAAGCACCTTTTAAAAGAAGTAAAAGGAGTTGATTTAAAGGACTTTCCTAGAATGACTTATGATGAAGCTATGAAATCATATGGCTCTGATAAGCCCGATATTCGTTTTGATATGCAATTTATAGAATTAAATGATCTATGTCAAGGTAAGAATTTTGGGATTTTTGATAGCTCTGAATTAATAGTTGCCATAAATGCAAAAGGGTGTGCTAATTACACTAGAAAGCAATTGGATGAATTAGTAGATTTTGTAAAAACACCCCAAGTAGGAGCAACAGGACTTGTTTATTGTAAATATAATGAAGATGGAACTTCAAAATCAACGGCAGACAAATTCTTTGATGAAAATTCAAGAAATGCGTGGGCAAAAAAAGCTGGATGCAAAGAAGGTGATTTACTTTTAATAATGGCTGGTGAAAAAGATAAAACAAGAAAAGCGCTTTCCGCTTTAAGATTGCATTTAGCAGAAGAGTTAGGACTTAGAAATCCAAAAGATTTTGCACCTCTTTGGGTCTTAGACTTCCCGCTTTTAGAATGGGATGAAGACTCTCAAAGATATCATGCCATGCATCATCCTTTTACTTCTCCAAAGCCAAGTGACATAGAAAAATTAGATACTGATCCATCAGCAGTAAGAGCAAATGCATATGACTTAGTGCTTAATGGAAATGAAATTGGAGGGGGAAGCATCAGAATACATGATCGAAAATTGCAAAAACTAATGTTCAAACACTTGGGTTTCTCAGAAGAAGAATCCAGAGATCAGTTTGGATTCCTGATGGAGGCTTTTGAATATGGGGCTCCTCCTCATGGTGGTGTTGCATTTGGGTTCGACAGACTTTGCGCTATAATGGGTGGACAAGAAAGTATCCGTGATTTTATCGCATTCCCTAAAAATAACTCAGGAAGAGATGTTATGATTGACTCTCCATCTAATATTGATAGAGATCAATTAACTGAATTACATATAAAACTAAAATAACCATTATAATGCAACATAGGCCTCTTATTATCATATTGTCATTAGTAGTTCCAATTTTAGTTGCACTACTTTATATAACGCCAAGATTTGATGGATTTGAAATTGATTTCCTCCCACTTGTAAATGCCACAATAAATGGGACAGTATTTTTTATATTAATTTTTGCAATTAAAGCAATTAAAAACAAGAACAGAAAGCTTCATGAAAGATTAATTTATTTATCACTAATCCTATCTACACTTTTTCTACTTTCATATGTTGTCCATCATGCAACTCATGATCCTGTTAGCTATGGCGGTGAAGGGTTTCTAAAATATTGCTACTATTTTATTTTAATCTCTCACATTACATTATCAACCATTATAATTCCTTTGGTTCTTGTTACTTTATCAAGAGCTCTAAAAGAAAAATTTGAGGCGCACAAGAAGATAGCTAAAATAACTTTCCCTATTTGGTTATACGTATCAGCAACTGGAGTTTTAGTCTACATTTTAATCTCTCCTTATTACTAAAATGAAGGGTAATAAATCCGTAATTATTTGGCTTTTATCGGGATGTTTTCTAATTTTTTTAATGGTTGTAATTGGTGGAATTACACGCCTTACAGATTCAGGGCTTTCAATGTCAACATGGAAATTACTTGGAGGAGCTCCCCCTTTAAATCTAGTTGAGTGGAATGCTGCTTTTGACATATATAAAGCTACACCTGAAGGCAAAGTTAATGCTCACTATGTTTTATCTGATTTTAAATATATCTTTTTTTGGGAATACTTGCATCGAATGATGGGCCGCTTATTAGGCATTGTGTTCATAATTCCTTTTACTTTCTTTTTAATTAAAAAGAAACTTTCCAAAAAGTTAATCAAACAATCTTGCATGTTATTAATTCTAGGAGCCTCACAAGGGCTTATTGGCTGGTGGATGGTTAAAAGCGGATTGGTTGACAAGCCAGATGTTAGTCATTTCAGATTAGCAATACATTTAATAACTGCATTTTTAACCTGTGCTTATACTTTTTGGGTTGCTTTAGATTTGCTTTTTCCATTATCTAGAGAGGGGAATAAGACGATTTTCAATCATCTTTTAGTGCTATTTATTTTGGTGATAACACAAATAATTTACGGCGCATTTATAGCCGGGCTAAAAGCCGGAAGAATATATAATACTTGGCCTAAAATGGGAGATCAATGGATTCCAGAGTCTGTTTTTTTAGACCCGGGAGCAGGATCTCAATTTATACATAGAAGCTTGGCTCTAATTATTGTAGCGGTTACATTTTATATTTGGCAAAAAGGAAAAAAAACAGAGCTTTCTAAATTGCAAAAAAAATCATTTTATATTTTACCTGTGGTTGTTTCTTTACAAACTGTATTAGGGATTTTCACTTTAATTATGTCAGTTCCAATTTCACTCGCACTTACACATCAAATTTTGGCTTTTTTCTTGCTTCTTTCGTTGGTTCTAAATTTGTTTTTATTTAAAAAATCTTAGAATAAAAATCGGTTTAAAACAAAAACTATTTGCATAATAGGTAAATATGCAAATGAAGAAAGCATTAACTCTTTAGCTGAGATATCATCCAGATTTTGATACAGATTTACAGATTTTAAAGTGAACCAAATTCCTAATAATAACACCAAAATAAAAGCATAAATAGATAGCCCTAATCCTGATATATCAAAAAAGAAAGGAAAAATAGAAATCACCGTCATAAATACAGAAGTTACTATTGAAATGAAAGCAGGGTACTTATTTTTTTTTCCGCCAAAAAGCATCTTAAATCCAGCTTGCTTATAGTCTTCATCCTGCACCCAAGAAATTGCAATAAAATGAGGAAATTGCCAAAAAAACTGAATAGCAAACAGTGTTCCTGCAGCTAAATCAAAATTGTCAGTCGCAGCAACATAACCTAATAAAAAAGGAATTGCCCCAGGAATTGCCCCTACAAAAATTGAGATAGTAGAAACTCTTTTAAGTGGAGTATAGGACAAAACATATAATAAAATAGATATTAATCCAAAAAAAGAAGATTTAGACATAATGCCATAAAAAGCTCCTTGAGGATTAATTTTATTCAATAAAAACAAGCCTGTAATCCCAATAATAAATGCAAAAAAAACTGCCTGTATAACAGTTAATTTTTTTTTAGGAAGTGGTCGAATGGCAGTTCTAGCCATTAATTTATCCTTCTCTTTCTCAAGTATTTGATTGAAAGCATTAGCAGACCCTGTCACCAAAAAACCACCCAAAACTAAATATATAAAGTGCTGCAAATGAAATTGATCAAAACCTAACAAATAACCAATTATAGCTGAAAAAACTACAGTAATAGATAGCTTGAATTTTAGTAATTGTCCAAAATATTGAGCCATGAGCTAATGTTATACTTTTTGCTTCTTTGTTTTTTGAAAATAATAAAATACTCCAAAAAGCAATATCGCAATATAAGGCATGGCCATTAAGTAAAGTATTCCTTCATTCAGGCCTGCTCCCGCATTTCCCCCGTCTTTTAAATTTGCCTCAACTGCAGCTTTGCACATTGCGCATTGCGCATTTAACTTTCTTGTAGCAATTATCAATAATAGAAAGGCCAGGCTATTCTTATTCATCATTGTCTTTGATTGGCCTTTTATATTCTGCCAATAACACTTTAACATCGTTAATTAAATCTTTCATTTGGGCATCATTAGTGCCATCATAAACCCCAACTACATTATTGTTCTTATCAATACCTGAGCGGACTTTGCCCTCTTTATCAATAATAACGAAATATTCAGAATGTAAAAACCCTCCAGGGGCTAAGGAATCTGGACTTACATTAACAAAATATGAACTGGCAATTTGATAAAGTTCATTTTTATCTCCAGTGACAAAATCCCAATTAGCCAAATTAATATTAACATTCTTAGATTTTAAAAGATTAACATAATCTAGCATGCGCTCAGGAGTATCATTAATAGGATCCACTGTATGAGATAAAAATCTAATGTTAGGATAAACTTGCAATTTCCTTTGAACATATGCCATGTTTTTTGTCATGACTGGACAAATAGTTGGACAAGAAGTAAAAAAGAAATTTGCAATGTATATATTGCCATTAAGACTATCATTAACAATAGTATCATTGTCTTGATTAACAAAAGCAAAAGGGGG
>CENF01075553.1_pt1 | contig 19940 bp, 20 predicted proteins | sample 361291 | NCBI WGS metagenome assembly CENF01 (sample SAMEA2619399, study PRJEB7988) | marine metagenome | isolation source: saline water (ENVO:00002010), including | reverse complement strand
TCAATCCTGTCAATTGTATGAACCCAATCAAACATACAGGCAATTTTCTTTGATTTTTTTCTTTGAATCGAGCCGATGAAGTGCCAAGTGATATCTGAGGGAAGTTGGCTTATTTTTTCTTCTGCCTCTTGCAGATAGTTTTCGCCAAAATCCGTAATACCGCCTTCATAGGCTTTGAGGATGGACTGAATGCTTTGAGTTTTTGATGCACCTATGGCAACAACTTCAGAGTTGTCGCGCCCTAACTCATTACAAGTTTTTTGCTTCAGCTCTAAGAATTGTTTCGTTGATTCTTTTATATTTTTCACAGCCTATTTACATTGACTCTGGTGCACCTATACCAAGAATTTCAAGACCATTAGAAATAACTTGTTTAGTTCCTTTAAGCAGAAATAATCTTGAATTCATTAGTTTTTCATCCTCCACCAGGAACCTTTCGCTGTTGTAGTAGCTATGAAAAAGTCCAGATAAATCCTTCAGGTAATAGCAGAGTAGATGAGGTTCAGAATTTTCCGCTCCTCTAGAAACTACTTCTGGATATTGAAGTAACATTTTTTGTATTTCTATTTCCTTGTCCAAGTTTAATAAATTTAAATTATCTAAGCCAAGCTCCTGGTTTAATTTCATTCCTTCTTTCTTCAAAGTTTCGAATACACCACAAATCCGTGCATGCGCATATTGAATATAATAAAGAGGGTTTTCTTTCGTTTGAGATTTAGCTAAATCCAGATCAAAGTCTAGATGCTGATCTGCCTTTCTGTTGATGTAAAAAAACCTAGCCGCTTCAGAAGAGACTTCTTCAATTAACTCAATGAGAGATATAAATTCTCCTCCTCTTGTCGACATGGATACTTTTTCTCCATTTCTAAGAAGATTAGCAAACTGGATAAACACTACTTCTAACTTATCTCGGCTTTTTCCTAGAGCCTCCATGGCAGCAGAAACCCGAGGAATGTAGCCGTGATGGTCTGCTCCCCAGACATTGATGATTCTGTCATATCCTCTATCGTATTTATCTAAATGGTATGAAATATCAGAAGCAAAATAGGTGTTGTCATTATTGGCTCTTTTTACAACTCTGTCTTTATCATCGCCAAATTCCGTGGATTTAAACCATAAGGCTTCTTCTTTTTCATAGAGAAAACCAGATTCAGAAAGAAGTTTTATTGATTTATCGATATCAGGTAAGTCAATTTCATTAGAGTACATGCTTGATTCATTAAACCAAAGATTATGGTTTACTCCGAAAAGCTTTAAGTCTTTCTTTATGGAGACCATGATCTCTCTAAGAGAAAACTCCTTTATCTCTTCAAAATTTTCTTTAAGGAATAATTTTCCCCACTCTATCAGTCTGTCTAGATCTTCTTCTGTTTCTTGTGCTTCGAGTAATTCCTGAAGGTCCGACTCATTTTCTTTTAAGTTATATTTAGTTCCTTCCTCTTCTGCAAGCAGTTTAGCCAGTTTTTCTACATAAACTCCTTGGTAACCTTTTTTTGAAAACTTTAACTCTTGGCCATTTTGATGCAAGTACCTGAGCCAAATACTAATTGTCAGAATATTCATCTGGCGGCCGTGATCATTCACATAGTATTCTTCGTCTACTCTGTAGCCTACGCACCTTAAGAGCTCAGAAAGAACAGATCCAAAAGCAGCTCCTCTACCGTGTCCCACGTGTAAAGGCCCGGTTGGATTACTGGACACATATTCAATTAGGACCCTTTCTCCATTACCAGAATTATTTCTACCAAAGTCTCTGCCACTCTCCTCAATAAGCAGAAGAATTTCATTGTGTGTATCTTTTTTTAAGTAAAAGTTTATAAAACCTGGACCCGCTATATTTACTTTTTCAATCCATTCTTCTGATGGCAAGAGAGAAGTTATCTGTTCAGCAACTTCTCTTGGTGTTTGAGATAAGTCTTTCGCAACCACCATTGCTAAATTACTTGCATAATCCCCATGAGATTTCTCTTTGTTCTCTTGTATCGAAACTTTTTTGTTTGAGAAATCAATACCATTCTCTTCACCTATTTGTTTCAGAACTGTTTTAAGGATTCTTATTAGATCATTTTTCATGATTTTAGGGCTACTTTCTCCCCTGATACTGACCATTTCTGGTATCAACAGTTACTATTTCTCCTTTAGAAAGAAAAAGAGGGACCTTAATGACTGCACCTGTAGATAGAGTCGCAGGCTTCGAGCCCCCTGAAACGGTGTCTCCTTTGACACCTGGATCCGTTTCTACAATTTCTAGGTCAACAAAATTTGGAGCTATGACTGAAATTGGTTGATCATTCCACAGCAAAATCTTACAAAAATCTTCTTCAGTTACCCATTCTTTTAATGAGCTTACCATTTTATTTGAGATCGCTATTTGCTCGTAAGTCTCAGGATGCATGAAATACCAATCAACACCATCATTGTAAAGGTATTGCATTTCAAACTCGGCAATATCTGCTGCTTCCAGCGACTCACCAACCTTAACAGTTCTTTCAACAACTCTGCCTGTTAATAAATTCCGGTATTTAATTTTATTAAAAGCCTGGCCTTTGCCAGGTTTTACAAAGTCCTCCTCAATAATGATACAAGGGTCATTTTCGATGATAACTTTTAGACCTGTGCGAAAATCACTTGTTGAATATGAAACCAAAATTTCTCCTTTTTAATGTTTAGTCAGTCTGACTCCATTTCTGCCAGCCTTTCGCCAAATTTTACAGTCTTATTTTGATACAAGGAATCAATATTCAATTTTGCAACTTTAGGAAATAATAGAATGACCGTAGACCCCATTTTAAAATAGGCCAATTCTTGACCTTTACTTACCATTTTTGAATCTTCTTTGGGACCGTTATTCCAAGATTCTTTAAAAGATGATCTTTTCTTAAGATCTTTTTTCTCCCAAAAAGGGACTATACTCCCTACAATCGAAGCACCCACTGCAACAAGGCCATAAGAGAATCCTCTTGATTGAATAACCATGTTTGCCCTTTCATTTTTAATGTAGAGAGAGGGAATGGAAGTCTGTGCGTCTAAATTAACACTGTATAAGTTATCACCCATGTGGTTACTTTTGATTATTTTCCCTGCAAGAGGGCAATGAATTCTATGATAATCGGTAGGAGCAAGATAAATGGTAATAAAAACACCACCGTCCAGATCTTCTGTAAGCAGATGATCTCCCATCAGGTCTGTTAACTCATATTTATATCTTTTTGCCTGTATTAGCTGGCCACTATCAATTAATCCATAATCTACTATGGATCCATCTACAGGAGAACAAACAGCATTTATTGAAACATCTAGTGGTCTGACGAAATCTTCGAGCTCCCTTATAAAAAAATCATTGTAGGTCTTATAATCTTCCGGTCTCTTCAATTTAGCGAGACTAAGATCTGGCTTATATAGTTTTATAAAAATTCTGATAAGAATATTTTTAAGAGTTTTATTTTTAGAACTAGCAAGTTTTCCGACGCAAAAAGTAAGAAAATGATGGGGAATTAAGTTCCGAAAGATACTCATAAGATTAAAATTAAAGAAAAGACACTTTTGGAAAGATACCAGGTGTTGATAGCTTGTATTCGCTATAGTCATTATATTTTCTAGCAAGCCTTTCTTCCACTTCTAAAAGGAAATTCCTTAAATAGAGAAAAGTTACAAGTAGGGGGCCAAAAATACTCCATTCTCCTCCGTAAGCCCCTAGAGCGAGTATATATAAGCCCCACCAAGAAATAAGTTGCCCAAGTAAGTCAGGGTGTCTACAGAAAAACCACAAGCCCACACGATGAAGATTGTCATTATTATTTGATGATAATTTTTTTAATTCATTTAATGCTTTTAACTCATAACCTACTCCCAGGACAAATATCGAAGCAGCAAGTGCATCAAGAAATCCTAAATCTGAATTACCTGATAAAAAATTTAGAGATATTACTGGCATTAGTGTGATCATAAAACAGCTGATGAAACGCAGTAAGGTAAAAGTTTGTTCAAAAACCCCCGAACCAATTATATGAAAATCTTTATTAAGTAAATATTTTAAAATTTGAATTTTTAAATTTTTGTTATAAGCAGAAAATTTAAAGGCCCACATGGTTAAGAGAATGTTTGCCAGAATCTGTCGATCAGCAAAATCAGAAATCCCAAAAACACTTTGGAGTAACATTCCAGACCAAGCAGTAATTGAAAGCAATAGAGGCATTGAGACCAATAAAATCTTCAATTTCTTTAATTGCGCTGATGTATAAATGATAATAAATAGAAGCACAATATTGATTAAGGTCAGAGTGATGGCTAGTTGTATTAAATTCATATTTCTTTCAAGGAATCATTCTCTAATCCTGTTGTTGCTTTATTGAATAAAGTTAATGTATAGTTTACCCGCTCGCATGGGGATGAAGTGTAAATAAAGGAATATTTTCGCTTTGATAGGTGTTACATTTAGGTAAGACGCCTTTCAAGATTGGGTAATGATTAATCTCAATTTGCTGGCGAGAAAAGAATTTTATTTAAAAACAGGAGATACGCGATGAAGCGTCTTTGGAAAACTATTATCTTAACTACGGGCCTTTTAATGGGTTCTTCTCTTATTATAAGCGATCAAATACAGCCTTTATTGGATATTGGCGAGAAGCGTCAGAAAGCAGAAAAAACATCTCAGGCAAAGATTGATCAAATGGACGATGATACTTCATTAATCGTCAATGAATTTAAAACAGTCTCTAAGCAGATTGAAGGTTTAAGGGTGTATAACGCTCAAATGAAACAACAAATTGATCGTCAAGAAGAAAGGCTGAAAGAAATAGACAAAACTTTGAAAGAAGCTCAAGTTATGCAAAGACAGATTCCACCTTTCACAAGAAGGATGTTATCAGGTATTGAAACATCAATAGAGCTTGATATGCCTTTCCATCTATCCGAAAGAAAGGAAAGAGTTGCTTTTGCTAAGGCGGCTTTAGACAACCCAACAGTTTCTCCTGCAGAAGGACTTAGACAAGTACTTGAAGCATTTGAAGTGGAGGGTGAATATGGAAGGAAATTAGACTCTTATAAAGACAGCATCATGATCGATGGTGAGCTGAGAGAAGGGAATATTCTTAGAGTTGGAAGGTTAGCAATGGTTTTCCAAACAGCTGATGAAACTCAAACACACGGTTGGAATAACAAAACCAGGTCTTGGGAAGAATTAGACGGTAGTTACAGAAATCCTACAAGGAAAGGTATTAGGATTGCCAATAGATTGGCAACTGTAGATTTACTTGAACTGCCATTGCAAAACGCAGGGGAAGCAAAATGAAGAAATTAAAATTATATTTATTACCTGGCCTTTTAGCTTTTTTTCTTGCATTTGGAATGTCTTTTTCTATTAATGCTGCTGAAGATGATGAAGCAGATGTAGTGCCTTCTAATCCTCAAGAATTATTAGAGGTAGTGCGCCAAGGTCAGTTTGCTGACACCAGAGCACAACGTCAAAGAGAAGCAAAATTTAGAAATGAAAAGAATAAGCAAGCAAAACTCTTGGCAGATGCTAAAACAGAAAGAGCCAGATTAGAAAGAGAAGCTGCAAGGTTAGAACAGAGATTTGAGGCCAATGAAGCACTTTTGGTTGTAGCTGAAGAGCAGCTACGTGAGAGATTGGGTTCTCTAAACGAAATATTTGGTCATCTCGCAGGAACGTCTACAGAATCAAGACAAATTTTTGAGTCATCTATAACTGCTGCTGAATTTGGTAAAGATAGAGAAACCTTTTTAGTTGATCTTGGCAAAAAGATGAGCGAAGGAATCAAACTGGCAACAATTGGTGAACTAGAGCAACTATGGTTTGAGCTTCAAAGAGAGATAAACGCATCGGGAGAAGTTTCAAAATTTACTGCTGAAGTGATTGCAAATGACGGAACGGTGGATTCCAGAGAAGTGGTTCGTGTTGGCAACTTCAATGCTGTCTCAGATGGTCAGTATCTTACTTACTCTCCTTCGAGAGGAATGTACACGGAACTACCATCTCAACCAGCCGGGAGATTCACAGGAACAACCAGTGATATCATGGTAGGTGAGACCTTCCCTGTTCAATTTGCTGTAGATCCTACAGGACCTCAAGGAGGGTCTTTATTGGCTAGTTTAATTTCCATGCCAAGCACTTTTGAAAGAATGACTTTGGGTGGACCGGTGGGCTACATAATTATGACCATTGGAGTTTTAGCAACACTTCTTTTTGTATGGAGATTCTATTCCCTGTGGGGACTAAGACAGGGCGTTCAAGCGCAAGCAGAATCATCAACTTTATCAGAGGATAATGCTCTGGGTCGAATTCTTAAGATCGCTGAAGAAGATTCTACATCTAGCACAGAAACTTTAGAATTGAAGATGGCTGAGCAAATACTCAAAGAAAGACCGACAATTGAAGGTCTAAATTGGGTCTTAAAGATAGTTTCAGTAGTAGCACCATTGATGGGGCTTTTTGGTACCATCATTGGAATGATAGAGACTTTCACCATGATTACTTTGTTTGGTACCGGGGATCCTAAGACAATGGCCAGTGGTATTTCAGTTGCATTAGTAACAACTTGGTTAGGACTGATGGTAGCTATTCCAACAACTTTTATGTACGCAACCGTCAACAATTTCTCTAAGGGAATTCTGGGAACTATAGAAGAATCTAGCACAGGCATGGCAGCTAAACGTTCTGAAGGCAAAGCTTAAAGAAATAAATGTTTTTTATATACGATGCTCAAGATGCCCTTTTTGCATTTATGCAAAGAGGGGGAGACGTACTGTATTTAATTGGTTTATTAGCTTTCTTCATGTGGTTTCTTATTTTTGAGAGGCTTTGGTATTTTACTTTCGTACACGACAGCCTTATAAATAAAGCTATTGAACAATGGGATAGCAGGCCTGATAAGTTATCTTGGAATTCTTCAGCCATTAGAGATATGTTGGTCTCGGAATCTAAGTCTAGTATCAATCAAAATTTATCATTGATAAAGATGTGTGTAGGAATTGCACCGTTGTTTGGACTCTTTGGAACTATCACAGGAATGATAGAAGTTTTTCACCTTCTTGCAGTAACAGGCGGAGGGGATGCTAAAGCGATGGCAGGAGGAGTATCCAGATCTACAATACCAGCAATGGCAGGTTTAGCCGTAGCCCTTACAGGGACTTTTGCGAATCAATATTTAGTTAATAAAGCCCAAAAAGAAGAAGATCTGTTAGTGGATCATTTGGTATCAGAATAGGAAGGTTAAATTATGAGAAGATCGCCAATCAGTAATGCTGTAGCAGAAGAAGAGGATATAAATTTAACGCCAATGTTGGACGTCGTTTTTATTCTTTTAATTTTCTTCATTGTTACTGCAAATTTTATAAAAGAACCTGGGTTGGAAGTTAATCGCCCAGACGCAGAAACTTCTAATATTCAAGAAAACGCAGCTATTTTGATAGCAATAGGAGCAACCAACGATATTTGGATAGATGGCAGAAGAATTGATGTGAGGCAGGTAAAAGCTAATATAACTAAATTATTAGCAGATAACCCTCAAGGAACGGTCGTAATTCAAGCAGATGAGAAAGCAACCGCTGATAGCATCATTGCGGTCATGGACCAATCAAGGGATGCAGGGGTTTATCAAATCTCACTGGCCTCAGAGCCTAAATTTTAGGAAAAATGGGTCTTTTTGCTGAAGCAAGTTTAAAAAAGATAGGAGCATCTCTAACAGCTTCTTTTCTCTTAACGATTGGTATTTTCTATGGCATGCAGTTGCTCATAGCCGTTGAAGATGTAGAGTTAAATAAAGATATATTCAAAATTGCTGACGTTACTATGCCTGAGAGAGAACTTGAATTAATTCAAGATATGGAGAGACCTCAAGAAGAAGAGCCTCCCCCTGAAACCATGCCTCCAGAGTTTGATATGACTCCACCAGCAAATTTAGATAATGCACAAGCCAGGCCTAATCTAAGTTTTAAAGGCAAAAAAGCTGGAGTTTTTGCAGACGGATCATATGTGCCTATATTCCAAGTGCCGCCGGTTTATCCTAGAAGAGCTCAAGAAAGAGAAATAGAAGGTTGTGTGATGTTGCAGTTTACGGTTACAAAAGTTGGTTCAACTAGAGATCCAGAAGTTCTTTGGTCACAACCTCCAGGAATTTTTGATAGATCTGCTATGCGATCAGCCTTAAAATATAAGTACAAACCTCAGATTCGTGAAGGTCAAGCCGTTGAAGTGCCTAATGTTAAAACGATCGTTATATTTAAGATGGATGCCCCTGGAAAGGATATGGATTATACTCCTGAAGGGTGTGATTAAAAATATGAATTTAAATTTATCTAAATTATTTCTAAGGGTCTTAGTTTTTTCTGTAGTCCTTAGTCTCTTGCCTTTATTAGTAGAAGTATCTCCTATTGAATACAGTGGTTCTTCACTTCAAGCTGCCGACGATGACAAAAAGAAAAAGAAAAGACGCAGAGTAAAAGTACCTAGTAAGAAAGCTCAAAGAATTCTTCAAGCTCTACAACCTTTATTGGAACAAGAACTGTGGGATGAGGCTCTTGTAATGTTAGCTCCAATTGGAGATCGTGAATCTAAGTTCACAAGCACAGATAGATCAAAGATGTATTATTATTATGGCTATATTCACTTTTCTAACGAAAAATACCTTTTAGCCGAAAAAGCCTATAAAGATTTGATGTCAGAACCTGATTCAAATGATAGAGAAAGATTAAATGCTCTTTACTCATTGGCGCAATTATCATACATAAGAGAAGATTATCGTGGCTCTGTAAATTACCTTCTTGAGTGGTTAGATCTTGAAGAGCTCCCAAGCTCTGAAGCCTATGCATTACTGTCACAAACTTACTATCAGTTGGAAGATTTTAAGAACTCTGTAAAAAACATAGAAATTGCAATAGAAATGCAAGAAAGCATGGACATACCAATAACAAGACCTGTCTTAGATGAGGATGGTAATGAAACAGGGGAGACCGAAGAGACAGGCGAAACTAAGAAAGGGGTGGCAAAAGAGAATCACTACCTGTTGAAAATGGCTCTCTTCTCCGAATTAAAAAGAGATTTAGATGTGCTGCCAATATATGAAATCTTAGTGCAACATTATCCAAAGAAACAATATTGGACTCAGCTTTCTGGGCTTTATGGACAAAAGGATAGGCCCATGGACCAGATGGGTGCGCTAGAAGCTGCCTATGATGATGGCCTTCTCGATAAACAAAGAGAATTTACAGCATTATCTCAATTACTATTTATGTTTGAGAACCCCAGGAAGGCAGCTAATGTTCTTCAAAACGGATTCAATAAAAAGGTAATAAAAGAAGAAGAAAAAACCCTTAAAGCGTTAGCTCAATATTGGCATGCCTCTAAAGAGCTGTCAAAGGCAAAACCTTATTACAAAAAAGCTGCAAAGATATCTAAAGAAGGTGAGCTTTATATTTTTCTAGGCCAGGTGCATTTTGGATTGGATGAATTCTCAGATGCCAGAGAAGCTATAAAACTTGGATTAAAAAAAGGTAAATTAAAAGATGAAGCCGGAGCTCACATGTTGCTTGGACAGATTCTTTTTGAGAATCAAGAATGGGATAGCGCAATCCTATCTTTTAGAAAATGTATAGATGTAGCTGAAAGGCAATACAGCGTTAAAAAGAAGACACAGAAAGATAGAGATAAACAGAAAGATAAAAAGAAGAAAGCTCAAGATCAAGCAAGAAAATGGATAACCTATACGGAAGGCGAAGAAGAGAGAGTTGAGGCTTTAAAACTCAAAAGGAAGGCTCTGGGAATCTAATTTCTCGTGTACTCGACAAAGCTAAATTTTATACCGTTTTCTTCTCTTTGATCTCTGCTTTGTTCTTGCCATTCACTAATACTCCACTCAGGAAAAAACGTATCTCCATCTTCTATATTTAATTCGACTTCTGTAAGAACCATTCTGTGAGCAATAGGCAAAAACTCTTTGTAAATATTTTCACCCCCGATTACATATACTTTTGATGAATCTTTATTTTTAGAAGCAGTTTTAACAGCCTCTTTCACAGATGTTACTTCTGTCACTCCTTCAGTATTCTTCATTGACCTGGTCATTACAATATTTAATCTATTCGGCAAAGGACGTCCTATTGAGTTGTAAGTTGCTCTTCCCATGATTATCGGAGAATTTAAGGTTTTCTCTTTAAAAAAACTAAGATCTTCTTTTATCTTCCAAGGAATTCCCCCTTGCTTGCCTATTACTCTATCTTTCGATACAGCTGCAATTAGTATGATTTCCATTAGACGGCAATGGGAGCTGGTATGTGTGGGTGTGTCTGATAGTTTATTAGTTCAAAGTCGCTTATGGAAAAATTGAAGATAGAGTCTTTATCTTTATTTATAGAGAGTTTGGGGCAGGGGAATGGCACACGGGCAAGCTGCTCTTCTACCTGCTCAAGGTGATTACTGTACAAGTGAGCATCACCAAGAGTATGAATAAACTCTCCTGGTTTCAGTCCTGTGGCTTGTGCAATTATCATCGTTAAAATAGCATAGGAAGCAATATTATAAGGGACACCAAGGAAAACATCTGCACTGCGCTGATATAGCTGACATGATAGCCTCCCTTCACTGACGTAGAACTGGAATAGTGTATGGCAAGGTGGCAATCCTGACTTTACCATTACTGGAATGTCTTTTGGATTCCATGCTGAAACAATCAGTCTTCTTGAATCAGGAGATGATTTTATATCTTCAACAACTTGATTCAGTTGATCTACTCCTTCAAAATTTCTCCACTGTCTTCCATAGACTGGTCCCAAGTCACCATAAACTTTTGCAAAATCATCATCACTCTTTATTTGTTCAATAAATTTCTTCATTTCATCTTTCCACTCTTTTGAGTGCATTGGATAGTCTTTCTCTTGATGTGTTTGTTTCAGGTAACTTTGATAAGGCCAGTCATTCCATATATTGACACCATTTTTAACCAAGTAAGAGATATTCGTGTCGCCACTTATAAACCAAAGAAGTTCATGAATAATTGAATCAAGATTTACTCTCTTTGTTGTAAGGAGTGGAAAGCTATCCTCAAGGTCAAAACGCATTTGGTAACCGAAAACACTAACAGTTCCTGTTCCAGTTCTGTCCTCTTTTTTTACACCTTCATCTAGGATGTGTTTCATTAGATCAAGATATTGTTTCATTTTTTGTCAAGTTTATAAGAAAAAAACAATAAGAGAAGGCCTATTAATACCATTGGTATTGATAACATCTGTCCTCTAGTTAAGAAATCAAAGGCACTGAGGCCTATATGAGCATCGGGCTCCCTGAAGAATTCTGTAGCGGTTCTCAAAGTTCCATAACCAATCAGAAAATAAGCAGAAATTGCCATAGGAGGTTTGGGTTTTTTGGCGATCCATAATAAAAAAATTAAAAGCACTATTCCTTCGAAGAAAGCCTGATACAGCTGTGAAGGATGTCTTAATAGCCCAGAAGGATCTGAAGGAAAGATAACGCCCCAGCTTTGGTCGGTGGGGCGTCCAAGCAGTTCAGAATTCAAGAAATTGCCAATTCTTACAGTTCCAAGACCGATAGGAACAGCAGGTGCTATAAAATCCAGTACTTCAAAAAATTTGACCCCCCATGACCTTGCAAGAAAATAGACTGCCACAAGGACTCCTAAAAGGCCACCATGAAAAGATAATCCGCCTTCCCAAACTCTAAAAAGCCATAGAGGGTCTTCACTTAATTGATCTATGCCGTAAAAAAAACAATATCCTGTTCTTCCGCCTAGCATGGCTCCCAATAAGCCATAGAACATAAGGTCACTGAGTTGTTCAGATGAGAATACCTCTAATCTATATTTTGCTACTGAATATATACCAATAAAAGCTGCCATCCAGGTTAATGAATACCACCTAATGGCCAAAGGACCGATTTGAAGAGCAACGGGATCTATTTCAGGTAGGATCATTCTGGTTGTCTTATCATTTCTACCATATCAAGAACTTCCTGAGGGGGAGGCTTGGTGGCAGAAGAAACCACAATAGCGACAACAAAATTTAATATCATACCTATAAAACCTATACCTTCTGGAGAGATGGACATGAACCAGTTCTCTGAAGTATTTAAGTCTACATAAAGGAATTTAAAGAAGATAATGTAGGTTGCTGTAAAGATTAAACCCACCAACATCCCAGCTATGGCGCCTTCCTTGTTAAGCCTCTTTGAAAAAATTCCCATAAATAAAACTGGAAAAAAGGTTGCAGCGGCTAACCCAAATGCAAAAGCAACGACTTGAGCAACAAATCCAGGAGGATAGATACCAAATAATCCTGCTATGGCAATTGCTACTGCGGCAGAGACCCGAGCAAAAAACAGTTCCTGTCTTTCTGTAATTTGTGGCATGTAAGTTTTCTTGAGTAGGTCATGAGAAATTGAAGACGATATCACCAGCAATAAGCCAGCGGCCGTGGAAAGCGCTGCAGCAAGACCTCCAGCAGCAACAAGCGCAATAACCCAGCCAGGAAGTTCAGCTATCTCAGGGTTAGCTAAGACAATAATATCTCGGTCTATATAAACTTCATTCTCATTATCAAAATTAGGAGTATTTAAAACTTTTCTTTCTCCAGAGGGACCTCTTTCAGTACCATAAACAGGTCTTCCTTTAACAGCGTCCCCCGATGAATAACGTATAGCCCCATCTAAATTCTTGTCTTTCCAAGCTATCAATCCAATTTCTTCCCAGTTTTTAAACCAACTAGGTGCACTTGAATATTCCTTGTCTTGTATTGAATCTATAAGATTCATCCTTGCAAAAGCAGAAACTGCTGGAGCGGTTGTATAAAGTAGGGCTATGAAAATTAGCGCATATCCAGCTGATTTTCTAGCAGCTGCTACAGTGGGCACTGTAAAAAATCTAACAATAACGTGCGGCAATCCCGCCGTACCAAACATGAGAGCAGCCGTTATACAGAAAATATCAATTAGACTTTTTGAATTTTGGGTGTATTCATTAAAACCCAGATCAACGGTGACTTGATCAAGTTTATCCAGTAAGTAGACAGGACTATCAGTCAGGGTACTTCCAAATCCAAGCTGAGGGACGGGGTTGCCGGTCATCATTATAGAAATAAATATTGCCGGAACAAGGTAGGCAAAGATTAATACACAGTACTGAGCTACTTGAGTGTAGGTTATGCCCTTCATCCCTCCCAATACGGCATAAAAAAACACAATCCCCATTCCAATGATGACACCAGTATTAATATCCACTTCAAGAAATCTTGAAAAGACAATTCCTACCCCCCGCATTTGACCGGCTATGTAAGTAAAAGATATAAAGATAAGGCACAAAACAGCAACTTTTCTGGCAAATCTTGAATAGTACCTCTCACCAATAAAATCAGGAACAGTAAATTTTCCAAATTTTCTTAAATAGGGCGCAAGAAAGAGGGCAAGCAGAACATAGCCTCCCGTCCATCCCATTAGGTAGACGGAGCCATCTTTACCTAAAAATGCAATTAATCCTGCCATGGATAAGAAAGAGGCTGCTGACATCCAGTCAGCCGCAGTGGCCATGCCATTAGCTACAGGATGAACTCCTTTACCTGCGACATAAAAATCATTGGTTGATTCAGCTCTTGACCATATTGCAATGCCAACATAAACCGCAAAAGATAAGCCAACAAATAAATAAGTAAGTTGTTGAACTTCCAAAACTAATCCTTCTCTTCTATTTTTGCATATTTTCTATCTAGCTTATTCATTAGATGAACGTATACAAATACCAATACTATAAATATATATATGCTCCCTTGCTGAGCAAACCAGAATCCTAATTTAAATCCTCCCACCCTATATTGATCTAATGTGTCTGAGAAGATTATTCCAAAACCAAAGGAGCAAAAGAACCAAACCACCATTAACCATGAAACAATCTTTAGATTGGCTCTCCAGTAAGATTTATTTCTGTCCAATTTTTTGTTCATTTAACGAGTTAATAAGTTTAGAGCCATAATCATAACTAAAAATGCAAAGGCAATCCTTAGCTTTTTTTGTTTCATTCTATGAGCAATTTTTACGCCAAAACGGGCTGTCAAAGAGCTTACTATACCCACTGTAAGCGCAGCAGGGAGGTAAACATAACCCCAAGAATTATCTGGTAATATTACTTCATCAAATCCAATATAAATATAGGTAATTGTTCCTGATAAAGCTATTGGAATTCCACAAGCAGCTGAAGTTCCTATGGCATTCATCATCTTAAGTCCTCTGTGGTAAAAATAAGGAACTGAGAATATACCTCCGCCAATTCCAAAAATACCAGATAGCCAGCCAATGCCTCCTCCTGCAATGACAGGTCCCAAAGTAGAAGTGCGGGGATTTTGTTTTGGTGGAGGAAATTCAAAGATAAGTTGAATAGAGGCTATTAAAAGGAAAAGAGATACAAGTCCTTGCAAGGTATTACTGTCTATATTGCCTGCAGTAAGTCCACCTAAGGCAGATCCAACACAAATACTGGGCACAACCTTTCTAATTAATTTCCAGTTGACCACACCCCTGTTGCTGTGTGAAAAAGTAGAAGAAATTGAACTAAAGACAATTACTCCAAGTGAACTTCCAAGCACCATGTGAGATAATATTTCACTCGGGAATCCAAGAAAAGAGAAGATATAGAAGAAAGTAGGAATTATTACAATTCCACCGCCAATTCCAAACAGACCGGCTAAAACACCAGAGAAAATTCCAAGAATGAGGTATAAAAAGATTTCCAACAAAGCTATTTTATCATTAACTCGATCTAAATAATTTTTTAATAAAATCAAATGTGCTTAATTGTTTTTTCCATTTCAAAAAAAACTGACCACGTCGATACTAATTCAGAATTCTCTATAACTTTAATGGCGAATAGAGATGAGTATTATGAAAGGCCAACCACTTCAATAAACTGGTGGAATGATAAACCTATTCTTGCGGGCAAAGATTTAATTGCTGGGGGCACTTGGCTGGGGGTAAATAAAAACGGAAGATTTGCTGCACTAACTAATTACAAAGAAGATAGTGTACAAAAGACATATGATTTATCTAGAGGAAAGCTTATTACTGACTATTTAGAGTCCGATAGTTTGACAGGTCCAGATTATTTATCATCTTTAGAAGGATATAGTTTTGCAGGATTTAATTTGCTGGTCAGCGATGGAGAAGGTGTGCATTCTTATTCTAATAGGAAGGAAGGAATAATTACAATAACTGAAGGAGTTCATGCTTTAGGCAATCGTTTCTTGAATTCAGACACTGAAAAAGTTAATAAAATTAAGGAGGATTTTAAAGAGTATCAGAAGAGTATCTATAGCCTAGATAGTGCTTTTAATATGATGTCGCAAGATTCAGGAAATTTAGAATCAGAAACCAAAGAAGACCTAATAAAGAGAGATTATGAAGAAATACCTTACAGATTTATAAAATCTAAATTATACGGGACAAGATGCACAACTCTTCTTACCATAGATAGTTCAAAAAAAATAAGCATTAGCGAACAAAATTATCTAGAGGGAGGCATGTTAGGCGAGCGAAAAGGCTTTCAATTTTTAGCTACTTAATCTTTTAAGAAATGCCGAGTATGTTGGCATCATGTCTATAAGAGCTCTTCTGTAGGCTTCAGATTTAAAAGTAACAGTTGCTCCTAGTGGGTACCAATACTTGGTCCAGATCCAGTCATCAAATTCAGCCGGCGAAGAGGAGTTAAGGTTAATTTTACTCTCATCACACTTCAATTCAGCTAAGAACCATTTTTGACTCTGACCTATAAACTTCTTTTTTTGAAAAAAATAACTTGATCTCCTTGCCTTAGGTACCTCGTAGTTTATCCATTCTTTACTTTCATAAATAATTTTAAAGTCTTCTGAATTAAGACCAACTTCTTCTTTAGTTTCTCTAGTGATTGCCTCTTCTGGAGATTCACCAGAATCTATGCCTCCTTGAGGAAATTGCCACCCATCATGATTTTTTCTTCTGCACCAAAGAAGATCGCCTTTTTGACTAAGAATAACTATAGCCACATTAGGTCTATATATTTCGTTGTTTGACAATTAACTTTCTCCTTAAATATCTCAAACTTATCCTTATAATGCACTATTTTTAATAGGTATGATCAATGAGTTTAGTTTTTTTTGATATGGATGACACTTTATTGGCTGGAGATGTTGAGGCCGCTTGGGCTAAGTACATGGCAGAAAATGGCCTAATGAAGGATGAAGATTTTAAAGAAAAAATCAGAAAATTTGATGAAGATTATAGACGAGGTGAACTGGATTTTTATGTTTATACAGAATTCCTGCTTACTCCAATTAAAGGAATGACAGTTGAGGAGGTCCAAAATATTGTAAAGCCTTTTTGTGTGGCCATCATTGAAGAGTTCAAAGACTCCACAAGCAAAGGCTTGTTAGAAAAACATTCTTTGGATGAGTGTTTAATTACCTCAGGCACTTTAACTTTTATAGTAAAAGAGGTTGCTAGCTTGTTAGGAATCGAAACTTTTTTTGGAACTGATCCAGAGGTAAAAGAGGGTTGTTATACAGGTAAAGTATCTGGGAAACCTAATTTTGGCCAAGAAAAAGTAAGGAAGATAGAAAATTGGCTTGGTAATAGAAGCTTAATTGAGACTGTTGCCTACTCAGATTCCATTAATGATCTGCCATTACTTAATTTTTCTTCCAAAGCAGTAGTTTTAAATCCAGACAGCAAGCTAAGAGAAGTGGCAGTATCATTAGGTTGGGAAATAGATGATTCTAGGGTAACCGTTTAATCAAAGTCATCCATGGAAGGACAGCTACACATAAGATTCTTATCACCATAAACATTATCAACTCGTCCAACTGGAGGCCAGTATTTATTTTCTTCAAGATCTTTTATGGGGTAGGCTGCCAGTTGTCTTGAATAAGAATGCTCCCAAGAATCTCCAGTGACATGTTTTGCTGTGTGAGGCGCATTCTTTAAAACGTTATCTTTTTCATCCATGGCTCCAGATTCTATTTTTTTTATTTCCTCTCTGATGTTGATCATTGCGTCACAGAATCTATCTATTTCATACTTAGACTCACTCTCTGTAGGTTCAATCATAAGAGTCCCAGCAACCGGCCAAGACATGGTGGGAGCATGAAAACCATAATCAATTAATCTTTTAGCAATATCTTCAACTTCAACTCCTGCACTTTCTTTGAGAGGCCTTACATCGAGTATGCATTCATGGGCCACTAAGCCCGTTTCTCCTCTGTAAAGTACTTTGTAATGCCCTTGCAACCTAGAGGCAATATAGTTTGTATTGAGGATTGCCATTTCTGTGGATCTTTTTAACCCTTCAGAGCCCATCATCTTTATGTACATCCAGCTAATAGGTAGCAAGCTTGCGCTTCCCCAGTCTGTGGCAGAGACTGGACCAAGCGGAGAGTCTGCTTGGTTATGATTCCCTGGAAGGTACTTCTCTAATTTTTTTACAACTCCAATGGGGCCGATGCCAGGACCTCCTCCTCCGTGAGGTATGCAAAAAGTCTTATGCAGATTAAGGTGAGAAACATCTCCACCAAATTCCCCTGGGTAACACAACCCAACCATTGCATTAAAATTTGCGCCGTCGATATACACCATACCGCCGTATTCGTGAATCAAAGAACAGACTTCCCTAACCGTTGTTTCAAAGACGCCGTGTGTTGAAGGATAGGTAATCATTAGCGCAGACAGATTTTTTGAATGCAATTTTACTTTTGCTGTTAGGTCATCTATATCAATATTTCCATCTTTATCACACTCGACAGCAACAACCTTCATTCCCACCATTTGAGCAGAGGCCGGATTAGTGCCATGGGCAGATTTCGGTATAAGGCAAATATTTCTTTCATGATCTCCACGATCTTTATGGTATGCATCTATTGCCAGCAGACCCGCATATTCTCCTTGTGATCCTGCATTGGGTTGTAATGAAATAGCTGAATAACCAGTGATATCTATAAGCATTTCTTCTAATTCTGAGATAAGTTCCATATAGCCACTTACTTGTTCAAGTGGAGCAAGAGGGTGAATTGAAGAAAATTCTGGCCAACTAACAGGCAGCATCTCTGAAGTTGCATTAAGTTTCATTGTGCAAGAACCAAGAGGAATCATTGCTCTATCTAGGGCTATGTCTTTATCACATAGCTTCCTAATGTATCTCAACATTTCAGTTTCTGTTTGATATCTCTTAAAGACCGGATGTTGCAGGTACTTTGATTTTCTAATTAGATTATCAGGGATAGAGCCAGGCAATGGTTCGTCAGATACAGAATACTTGTCGTAAAATAGAGAGGCCAGTGCATTTAAATCTTCAGCAGTAACCGTTTCATCTAAAGATATCCCAATACTGTTCCCAGTCACTCTTCTTAAATTTATTTTTTTTGTTAAGGCCTGATTGAAGATATTTTCTGTTTTATCTCCAGTCATCACTGTTAAAGTATCAAAGAAAGAATTAGATTTTATTTGATAGCCATTATCTTGAATAATTTTAGCCAGTTTTTTTGTATTTTCATTCACCCTCAAAGCGATGGTTTTAAGGCCATCTGCTCCATGGTATATCGCATAGAATCCAGCCATAATTGCTAATAGGGCTTGAGCTGTACATATATTGCTTGTAGCCTTTTCTCTTCTTATGTGCTGCTCACGAGTTTGCAGAGCTAATCTATAAGCTGTATTTCCATGATTATCTAGAGAAGCCCCCACTATTCTTCCTGGCAAAGACCTTCGGTGATCTTCTTTGGTTGCCATGAATGCAGCATGAGGGCCTCCAAAACCCATTGGGACACCAAACCGTTGAGAAGACCCGATGACAATATCTGCTCCAAATTCTCCGGGAGCTTTAATTAAAGTCAGAGCTAACAAATCCGTAGCAAAAATTGTTAAGGCTTTCTTTTCATGAGCCTCCGTCACTATGGACGTGTAGTCATTTATATTCCCTTCTGTTGAAGGGTATTGAAGAATAATTCCAAAGTAATCTTCACTTGAACTGTCTTTAGGGGATCCTATTTTAATATTTATGCCTAGTGGTTTAGCTCTAGTTTTGAGAACGTTAATGGTCTGAGGAAAACATTGCTCATCTACAAAAAATGTATTCGATTTAGATTTAGATATTCTCTTAGATAAAGACATAGCTTCAGCTGCTGAAGTGGCTTCATCCAACAATGATGCATTTGCTATTTCCATGGCCGTAAGATCACAGACCATTGTTTGGAAGTTAATTAAAGCCTCAAGTCTTCCCTGTGAAATTTCGGACTGATAAGGAGTGTAAGATGTGTACCATCCTGGATTTTCAAAAACGTTTCTAAGAATAACGCCGGGCGTAATAGTGTTGTAATAACCCTGTCCTATATAGGAATTAAAAGAGTCATTTTTGGATGCTAATCTCTTCAATTCGATTAATGCTTCTTGCTCTTTTTTTTCTGATCCTATCGACAATTTAGATTTTAATAAGATATCTTCAGGTACAACAGCTGAAATAAATTCATCCAAGTTATTGAATCCTATTGCCTTGAGCATAGAAGCGGTTTCAAGTTGATTGGGACCTATATGTCTTCTGCTGAAGAATTCGTTACCTCGAAAATTAATCTCTATATCTGCCATTAATTTATAAAATTATTAAGATTCTTGAGAGTCAGTATATTCTTCAGACGAAAGGAGAGTATTTAAACTCTCCAGATCATCTGGCTGCATTTTGAAGAACCAACCATCCTCATACGGAGAGCCGTTGATCAGATCTGGTGCGTCTAGAAGTTTTTCATTTATCTCTGTAACTTCTCCGCCTATTGGAGAAAAAATATCGGAAGCAGCTTTGACGGATTCAACAACTGCAGCTTCCTCTTCTGCACCAAGTCGTTGACCAACTTCTGGCAATTCTACAAAAACAATATCCCCCAGGAGATCTTGCGCATGGTCGCTAATTCCAACA
>CENF01039745.1_pt1 | contig 20004 bp, 21 predicted proteins | sample 361291 | NCBI WGS metagenome assembly CENF01 (sample SAMEA2619399, study PRJEB7988) | marine metagenome | isolation source: saline water (ENVO:00002010), including | reverse complement strand
TGTGCGAGAACTTCTCCAAATGCTGCTACTGAACGAATGTAGAGGTCAACGATTGTTTCAGATCTTATTCCCATTCAATTGTTCCGGGTGGTTTTGATGTGATGTCGTATGCAACCCTGTTGATGCCTGCCACCTCGTTAATTATTCTGCTACTCATGGCTTCAAGCACGTCATATGGTATTCGTGCCCAATCTGCTGTCATAGCATCTTCACTGGTTACTGCACGAATGATGCAAGGGTACCCGTAAGTGCGTTCATCGCCCATTACCCCAACCGACCGTATATCAGGAAGGACTGCAAATGATTGCCATATCTCTCGGTCAAGTCCCGCTTTTTCAAGTTCATCTCTGACAATAAAGTCCGCTTCCTGAAGTGTGGCGACCTTGTCAGGTGTAACCTCTCCTATGATCCTCACACCGAGACCAGGTCCAGGAAATGGTTGTCTGTATACGATCTCGTCTGTAAGGCCAAGTTCCTTTCCTACTGCTCGTACTTCATCTTTAAATAAAGAACGTAGGGGTTCTACAAGTTCGAATTCCATGTCATCAGGTAAGCCTCCGACATTGTGATGGCTTTTGATCGTGGCTGCGTGTTCGCTTCCTGATTCAATGATGTCGGGGTACAATGTCCCCTGTACGAGGAATTTTGCCTCTTCAATACCCCCTGATGCCTTTTCGAATAGGCGGATGAATAACTCCCCTATAGCTTTTCGTTTTGCCTCAGGCTCAGTTATTCCTTCTAATTTTGTGAAGAAATCGTCTGCAGCTCGAACATGAATAAGTTCTATCCCTTGGCTTCGCTTGAATGTTTCAACGACTTGTTCACCTTCATCTTTTCGCATCAATCCTGTATCAACGAAGACACACGTAAGTTGAGAGCCGATTGCTTTATGGACAAGTGCCGCAGCTACTGCGGAATCTACTCCGCCGGAGAGGCCACAAATCGCTCGACCAGAACCTACCTGATGCTTTATGTTGGATACCTGTTCCTCTATGACATTAGTCATGTTCCATGACCGCTCGATTTGAGATAGGTCTAGCCACCGTTCAAGTGTGTATTGCCCATGAGGTGTGTGAGAAACTTCAGGATGGTATTGCACCCCAAAGATGCCTTCTGATTCGAAGGCTGCCACAGGCGCATGTTCCGTTGAAGCACTGACAGTGAAATTATCTGGAACTGTGGTTACGCAATCGAAATGACTCATCCACACACTTTGCTCTTCAGGTTGTCCTTCTAGTAACCGACCTCCAGCTACAACCAGGTTTGTTCGCCCGTATTCACCTGCATCAAACTGGCTGACTGTTCCACCCAACTGTTTCGCAATTAACTGAGCTCCGTAACAAATACCAAGGATCGGTATCCCTAAATCATAGATATTTGGGTCAATGATTGGGGCTCCTTCAACCCGTACTGACTTTGGGCCTCCGCTTAAAATGATTCCAGCTGGTCGCATTTCTTGAATCTGCTGGGCTGTTAGTTCATGAGAGACAATTTCGCTATAAACGTTTGCTTCACGTATCCGTCGAGCAATTAACTGCGCGTACTGAGCTCCGAAGTCAAAAACAAGAACTGTCGGTGTGTCTGTACTCACTAGATTACTTTCGGGTCGGTACGTGTAAGTCTAGTGAAATCTATGTGGAAATTTCATCCCATACCAACACCCTGCTGCTTTTGAAGGTATTTTCCTTCTGTTTGCAGGGCAGGGGCAACCATAATTTCTGCCTTTTGGAACTCTTTGAGTGTTTGATACCCACATGTTGACATTGAATTGCGTAAACCGCCAAAAAGATTCAAACGTCCATCATTTTGAGTTGCAGGGCCCAGGAGTATTTCCTTGAGTGTGCCTCGGGTTGTAGTCTCAACGCGAGTTCCGCGTGGAAGTGTTGGGTGAAATGTTGCCATTCCCCAGTGGAATCCTTGACCAGGTGCTTCTGAAGCAGCTGCAAGTGGTGAGCCCACCATGACAGCGTCCGCCCCACACACAATTGCTTTAGCAATATCTCCCCCTGTTGCCATACCTCCGTCAGCTATGACATGAACATATACCCCTGTTTCATCTAAGTGGCGTGTTCTGGCTGCACGAGCATCAGCGATTGCCGTTGCTTGGGGTACCCCGATCCCTAAGACACCTCTTGTCGTGCATGCATGACCCGGTCCGACGCCAACAAGGATTCCTGCTGCTCCAGTACGCATTAGATGAAGTGCCGCTTCATAGCTGGCGCATCCGCCGACAATCGTGGGGATTGGGAAATCCCTAACGAACGTTTTGAGATTGAGTGGGTCTTTCGTTTTTGAAACATGTTCTGCTGTAACGACTGTTCCTTGTATGACAAGTAGATCTAATTCACTTTGCAGAATATGATCTGCATAAAGTTCAGTTCGTTGAGGGGTTATTGATGCACATGAAATTACACCTGCATCATTAATTTCAGATATGCGTTGTGTTATCAATTCAGGTTTGATTGGTTCTGAATATAATTCCTGCATTCTTGCAGTAGCTTTATCTGGAGGTAGCTGTGCTATTTCATCAAAGACATTTGATGGGTCTTCGTACCGAGTCCAGAGGCCTTCTAGATTAAGTACCCCCACACCTCCTAGTTGGCCTATCGCTATTGCGCTTGAGGGACTGACGACACCATCCATAGCTGATGCCATGAGTGGAAGATCAAACGAAAAAGCATCAATTTCCCATTTAATATCAACGTCTTCTGGGTCTCGAGTACGCCGGCTTGGCACTATGGCAATGTCATCGAATCCGTATGCTCGCCTGCCAGATTTACCGAGTCCTACTTCAACTTCTGCCATGCAATCACTCTTTCGTTGGGGAGTTAAGAATAATTGTAGCGAAATTGCAGGAGTGGGTAATGATGGTCTTCAGTTTCAGAAATGGTAACTCATATGGTCTTGTCGCTCCCTTGAATTCCTAGAATTATGGTCAAGAATTGTTTAATCATTGATCCTGTCGCTCCCCAGACTGTGTCTCCGATCAATTCAAAAAAGTTAATATTCCTTTGATGCCCATCTCTTAATTCCCAGACTTCTTGGTGATAGACCTCAGGAAGAAGTAACTCGCTGAGTGGAACGTGTAGGATCTTTTCTACCTCATTGGGGTTAGCTCTTAGTTCAGGGGGCTCCTCAAGTACAGCTACAATAGGCGTTACGAATGACTTACTTCCGACAGTTATGAATGACTCAAGCGTCCCGATTTTTCTTGGAAGGGCAGGGTCTAAATTGATTTCCTCATATGCTTCTCTTTTCGCCGTTGACCATTCATCTGAGTCTTCTGGTTCGCTATTTCCACCAGGGAAACTTATTTCGCTCGTATGATGTCGCATCATTTTGGACCGGCGAGTAAGGATCATGTGCACTTGATCACCTTCTTCGTAAAGAGGGATCATTACTGATGATGTGCGTTCATAGTTCTGTCTAGTTTTCTCGGGCGGACGAAATTGTTCCAATGACTTTTCAATGGAACGTAATGTCAGTTTGTTTTGGTTAGCTTTTTGCCAAGGAGGTAAGGAACCTATTGCCCAGTTTTGTGGGCGGGGGATTTTCTGTTCTCCTCCCCGAGTGCCGTTCATGATTAATTTTGTTCTTCGACTAATTTCTCAAGAAGCTCTGGTAGGCCACCTGTCTTCAAATTACTCATTACACGGCCGGGCGGTGTGTCACCGGTTTCCCATTCATTCCATTGGGCCAGTAGTTTTTTCGGATCAGGTTTAGGTCTTTCGTTCATATATGTGATGCTACTAAGAGTCCTAGTGTTTAGGACAAAAAAGAAAAAGGGCCGGAAGATTCCGGCCCAAATTTCCTTTGAATGGAATGATTACATCATTCCACCCATACCGCCCATGCCACCCATCGGGTCTCCCGCTGGCATTGGTGGTTCAGGTTCTGGCTTGTCCGCAATTAGTGCTTCAGTTGTGAGTAGAAGACTGGCAATAGATGCAGCATTTTGGAGAGCTGCTCTTGTTACTTTAGCTGGATCAATAACTCCAGCTTTGACAAGGTCTTCATGTTCACCTTTTGAGGCGTTGAATCCAACGTTGCCTTTTGCATCTTCTATTTCTCTAACGATAATTGAGCCTTCAAATCCAGCATTTTCTGCGATGAGTTTAGCTGGGGCTGCAAGTGCAGTTGAAACCATTCGGGCTCCAGTAGCTTCGTCGCCTTGGAGGTTTCCTGCTGCTTCGTCAACTGCGGCTCTTGCACGAAGAAGCGCTGTTCCGCCACCGGCAACAACTCCTTCTTCGATAGCTGCTCGAGTTGCTGATAGAGCATCTTCAATTCGATGTTTCTTTTCTTTCAGTTCTACTTCAGTTGCTGCACCGACTTGAACCACGGCTACGCCACCGCTGAGTTTCGCTAAGCGCTCTTGAAGTTTCTCACGATCCCAATCTGAATCAGTGTTGTCAATCTCAGCTTTAATTTGTGAGACTCGACCTTCAACATCATCTCGAGATCCTGCGCCTTCAATAATGGTGGTGTTGTCCTTCGTGATAACAATCTTTCGTGCTGTTCCAAGAAGATCAAGAGTTACACCGTCTAGTTTGAGCCCTACTTCTTCAGCTATTACCTGGCCGCCGGAAAGGATAGCCATATCTTGAAGCATTGCCTTTCTTCTTTCACCAAACCCTGGTGCTTTGACAGCTACAGAGTTGAAGGTTCCTCGGATCTTGTTTACAACGAGAGTTGCGAGTGCTTCGCCTTCGACATCTTCAGCGATGATCAAAAGTGGCTTACCTGATTGCATTACTTTCTCAAGTACTGGCAACATTTCTTGAACGGATGAAATCTTTCCTTGGGTAAGAAGAATATATGGTTCTTCAAGAACTGCTTCTTGACGTTCAGGGTCTGTCACGAAATATGGTGAGAGATAACCTTTATCAAATTGCATACCTTCGGTGAAGTCAAGGTCCATTCCAAATGTATTTGATTCTTCAACGGTTACAACTCCGTCCTTGCCAACTTTATCAATGGCTTCAGCAATAATTTCACCTACTGTTTCATCTGCTGCTGAGATTGATGCCACGTTAGCTATTTGATCTTTTGAATCCGCTACTTGTTGGGCTTGTGAGCCGATGGAATCCACTGCTGCGTCAACAGCTGCTTGTATTCCCTTTTTGAGGACCATTGGGTTGGCTCCTGCAGCTACGTTTCGCAAGCCTTCCTTTACCATAGCTTGAGCGAGAACAGTTGCTGTGGTCGTTCCATCACCAGCAACATCATTAGTTTTCGTTGCCACTTCCTTGACAAGTTGTGCACCCATATTTTCAAACGGGTCTTCCAATTCAACTTCTCTGGCGATTGAGACACCATCATTGGTTATTGTTGGAGCACCGAACTTTTTGTCGAGAACGACGTTACGGCCTTTGGGGCCAAGAGTTACTTTTACCGCATCGGCGAGGTGGTTGACACCAGCCTCTAGTTTGCGGCGTGCATCTTCATCAAACTTAAGAATTTTTGACATGTTACCTACCTATTTCACTATGGCGAGAACGTCGCGCGCTGAAAGGATTAATAGTTCTTCGCCGCCACTGCTTATTTCAGTGCCGCCGTATTTTGCATACACAACAGTGTCGCCTACCTCGACGTCAACTGGGATAAGTTCCCCAGTCTGTTCGGATCGCTTGCCTGGGCCTACTGCCAAGACTTCACCTTGTTGTGGTTTTTCTTTTGCTGTATCTGGAATTACCAATCCGCTTGCTGTTGTTTCTTCGGATTCGCCAGGTCGGACTACGATCCGATCTTCCCGTGGGTGCAAATTCATCTTCTAGTACTCCTCGCACACTAAAAAAATTTATTGTTACAAAAGTTTAGAGCTTTATTGAGCCCGAAACTACTTGATTAACGATAGGACCAAGGTTGCGATTTCCAAACCTTCTAAGGCGATGTTTAGGGAGAATTCCCAAAAAGTGAGTTGTGGGGGGTCCTACCGTATTCGTTTTGGCCTTGAACCTTTTATACTCGCTCGCTCCATTACTCGCACGTGAGGTGAATAGTCGCTTGTCGCGTAATGTTGCACAGCTTGATTATCCCAAAAGGCTATGGAATTCTTTTCCCATTTGAAACGACAGGAATATTCAAGAACTTCGAACTCACGGCAAAGTGCGTCGATAAGTTCAAACCCTTCCTTTTCGTTATAACCTTCAATTCCAGTAACAAAGATTCGGTTGACATACAGGAGAGGTTTTTCTGTTTGATGATGATTAATTACAACTGGATGCTTAACTAATGGATACATTTCACGCATCTCGGATAGTTTTTCCTTTGGTACTTGTCGGCCAAATGCACGCAGAAAATCATGTACAGCATAAAGAGAATCAATTTCATCTTTTATTTCTTCAGTTAAACCTTCGTAAGCTGCATTTGCATCAACGAAAAGTGTGTCTCCACCTATTGGAGGTATTTCAATAGCTCTGAGAATAGCTCCTTGAGATGGTGTTTCTCTCCAAGTGACATCGTGATGCCACTGGTTCTCATATCCAGCAGCATTTGCATTCTTTTCAAACCTAACTAGTTCCGGCGTTTCAGTGTTTGGTGGCAAAAAGGGATGTATTTCCAGTTCGCCAAATCGCTGGGCGAAACGTATTTGTTGATCTGATGTGATTTCTTGATTACGAAAGAAAATTACCTTAAAGTTCCACAGTGCCTCTTGGGTCTCTCTGATTACCTCATCTGAGAGTTCTTGGGATAGGTCAAGGCCTACAAGTTCAGCTCCAATGGTGGGAGATAGTTGTTTGACATCAAAATTTTTCCACGTTAGGGACTGCAGACGCTCTCGCTCTGGAAATAGGTGAGTCTGCGGACCCATCGTTCTGCTGTAGCCAGGAAGGTAAACTCTCCCGGGTAAACCTACTCCAGGATCTTTATCGGCAAGAATCTCTACTTCTTTTCTTCCTGCTAAGTCTGTCATGTCTCACCCCCAAGCTTAATTAAGCTTAGGTTCTACCTTCTTTATTTTCAATCAGGAGGAAGAACAGGGTCAATGCCCAAATCTTTATAGGTAGCTAATGGGAAATAGGTAATTCCTCGTTCTTTCAATTGTGGTGCGGCAATATCTCCACGGTCCACGAGTGTAGCAACGGCTACAACCGCCGCTCCTGTTTCTTCGATAGCATCAATAGCTTTGAGGAGTGACCCCCCAGTAGTTATTGCATCCTCCACAACCAAGCATTTATCTCCGTGTCCGATAGGCGTTCCTTCGATGAGTTTGTTCGTTCCTCGCCCCTTTGGTTCTTTACGGACAAAGAACCAGCGGCAGCGTTGGATTCCAGCTATTCCTATAGTCAAAGCATCTGCCCCAAGGGTGGGACCACCGACAACATCAAACTCAATACCCTGGAGCAGAATTCCATCAACGATAGCCCTGCTAGCAATTTCGAGGTCATCAAAATGCGCTGTGGCAAGTTTCCCATCAACGAAATCCTGACTCATCGCACCTGACGCCAATTGGATTGGTTCAGCAAGTTTCTTTAAACCCTTTTGTCTAATAATGCTTATAGCTTCAGATCGTAAACTACCCATATGTACCTATTCCTCTTAAATGAGTCTTATGTTAGTCATTCATTGTTCCTATGTATTGGACACTGTCCCGGTCGACAACAGTTGCGATGCTTCGCTGAAGCACCGCATCAAATAGGTTAACAGCACGCTCATTAGGCTGATCAGCAGTAACTGCAGTATTCCCCCAATTAACAAGCCAGAAAAGGTGTGCCGTATCTATTTGACGAACAAGATCATCAAACGTTTCATGCCCAGCATGGTTTTTCTGCATCACATCAAAATACTTTTGCAGCAACGAGATTTCCTGATTTCGGCGTAAATCAATGTCTAAGTTACACCCCAGGAACGGCGCTATGTCTCCCGAGCCATCTCCTCGTCCAACAAGTTGAAAATCAATCACAACTACTTTCGGCACAGTTCCCGCGTCATCGAACAAGAGATTATCTAATCGGAAATCATTATGGGTAAGCGTACGGCTCTGTTCAGCCCAACTTATAAGCCAGCTTGAAACCTCAGGAATGAACTCTTCTAATTTCGATGGCAACCAATCGGGGTATAAGTGTCCGTACCTATCCATCACAGTTGGCCATGACTGTTCATACAAACCCTGTAAACCCATATTAATGGGGCTATCTAATGGAGGAACCCAATCCATAGCCGATAGTTCTTCACTATCCCACCATCGAGCATGAATATTGGCAGCCGTTTCCATAACGGAAATAGCATCAGGTAAGTTCGCACCAGCAAGGTGGTCACCTGACCTGTAATGGCCTACATCTTCAAGTAGTAGCGCATAGTTAGCGTTATTTGAGTCTCGCCCGTTGTAGTAGGCTTCAGGAATTCGTATCGCAAGTTTTGATGCAACCTGTTCGTAGAATAGCGACTCTCGTTCATACACGCCGAGCATTACTCCAAGAGGTTTAAGCGCCCCGTCAGTTGTTGGTATTTTTGCGATTACTGTTTGTGGACCCTCGTTCCCTTCAGCGTATGAAAGATAGAGCCTGGCTAGTTCTCCAAGGAATCCTTCCCCTACCGCTATCCGCTCGGCACGTACTGCTGTTACGGTGCCGTAACCTCTGCCACCTTGTTTAAAAGCAGTCGTCAACCATTCAGAAGTAAAGTCATCAAGCGAGATAGGTATTTTTAAGTCCATTCTTCTTACTTAGTAAAGGCAACTGATGTAATCAAGCCGAAGAGGAAATATCTAGAAGATTTCATTATGATTCTGACATGGTTCACAGAATTACCATAGATGCAGATGGAGTCTCAAGATGCGCATGGCCAGGGAATGACGAACTATACATCCAATACCATGATAAGGAATGGGGGTACCCAGAAGGTAACGACAAGAAGTTATTTGAAAAAATTTGCCTCGAAGGGTTTCAGGCCGGTTTGGCTTGGATAACTATCCTTCGAAAACGCGAGCATTTTCGAGAATCATTTTCTAATTTCGATTTCAATAAAATTTCAAAATACGGCGAAAACGAAATTCAATCCCTCAAAAGTAACGCTGGTATTATTCGACACGAAGCTAAAATCAGGTCAGTAATCAACAATTCGCATCGTGCCAAAGAACTCATAGCTGAGAAGGGTTCACTGAAGAATTATTTCTGGTATTTCAGCCAATTCATTACTGAAAGTCCTTACGACGAAATACCGGCAAAAACAGAGCTGTCTGAAGCAATAAGTAGAGACCTAAAAGATCGAGGGTGGACTTGGGTAGGGCCGACTACAGTCTATTCATTCATGCAAGCCACCGGAATCGCTAACGACCACCATCTTGAATGTGATATTCACAAAATTGTCCAATCAAAGAGAGAATCATTTATGAAAAGCATGCAAGGGTGATTTGAAGAATTTGTAACTACCTTGATGAATAGTTCCGAGTAGCCTATGAACGTGGAACATTCAGGGGACCCTTACATCAAACATTCAATGCGTGAATTTGGAGAAACCATTTTTGCGGAAATGTCTGCACTTGCAGCAAAGACAGGTGCTATCAATCTTGGACAAGGATTTCCAGATACTGATGGGCCGCAAGAAATTGCTGAATTAGCAATAACTGCAATTAGAGACGGACATAACCAATACCCACCCGGATTAGGTATAAAAAAGCTTAGAGACGCCATTTCACATCACCAAATGCGCTTCTACGGTTTGGGATTTGACCCTGAAACAGAAGTTCTCGTAACCGCCGGTGCGACTGAAGCAATTGCTGCATCTCTATTAGCGATATGCGAACAAGGCGATGAAATAATAACTTTTGAACCATATTACGATTCATACGCTGCCTCAATCGCTTTAGCAGGCGGCGTTCGTCGCGTGGTCACACTCAACACTCCTGATTACAGCTTTAGTTTTGATGAACTCGAAAAGTTAGTTAATGCTAAAACAAAAGCCATATTACTGAATTCACCCCACAACCCGACGGGAAAAGTATTTACTCCTAATGAATTAAGCCAAATCGCGAACCTTTGCATTGAACATGATTTAGTAGCGATATGTGATGAGGTTTACGAACATCTTGTTTTCGAAGGAAAACATACCCCATTAATCCAATATCCCGGAATGCGCGATAGAACGATTCAAATCTCTTCAGCAGGAAAAACTTTCAGTTTCACCGGTTGGAAAATTGGGTGGGTCTGCGCACAACCAGCTCTTTTAGATACTGTTCGAACAGCAAAACAATTCCTAACGTACGTAAATGGAGCCCCTTTCCAACACGCTATTGCTGAAGCTCTTAACCTACCTGACCGTTACTTTGACAACTTCCTTGATGACATGAAAGCAAAACGTGATTGTTTATCACAAGGATTAGAAAAAGCTGGCTTGACTACATTTACTCCGCAAGGAACCTACTTCGTTACTGCTGACATAAAGAAACTTGGGTACGAAGACGGTAAACAGTTCTGTTTGGACCTGCCAGTTAAGTGTGGTGTGGTAGCAGTGCCTAACGTTGTCTTCTATGACGATAAAGAACTCGGAAGCACGTTAATAAGATTCGCTTTCTGCAAAAAAATTGATGTCCTTGAGGAAGCTGTTGAACGACTACAAACTTTAGAGAGCCTCGCATGAAAGTAGCGGGGGTACAGCACGACATAGTATGGGAGGATAAAGAAAAGAACTTTACAAACATACGGCCCCTAATATCTCAGGCTGCAGAATCGAGCCCCGATTTAATTATCCTCACAGAACTTTTCAGTACTGGCTTTTCAATGAGCACAGAAATGATTGGCGAGGACATAGATGGCCCTAGTACTTCTTTCCTTGTTAACGAGGCCGAAAAGACTGGCATACCAATATGTGGTTCAGTACCGGCATTAGCTGACGGGCACAAGAAACCGCATAACTATCTTGTTGTGGCGTATCCCGACAATTCAGTGGAATCGTATGCCAAGAAACATCTATTTTCTTTCGCCAAAGAGGACAATCATTATCGTCCAGGTCAGGAAACACTTACGTTAAATATCGCCGGAACGGCAGTTAGTTTTTTTATTTGTTTTGATCTGCGTTTTGCACCCGATTTCTGGGATTTGGCACCCAAAACAGATTTGTATGTTGTTATTGCTAATTGGCCTGAAACTCGAGCACACCATTGGAAATCTTTACTCACTGCTCGTGCAATTGAGAATCAGGCGTATGTAATGGGGGTGAATAGGGTCGGATCGGGGGATGGAATTAGGTACTCAGGTGATTCACGCCTGATTGACCCCCTTGGCACTGAGGTTGTAGCCGCTAATTCAGGTCTAACCGAAATACTCGTAGGCGAAGTGAGTTCCTCAGTCGTCTCAGAGGTACGCAGTCAATACCCATTTCTTAATGACCGCAGTCAGTGATCCCTCACTCCTCAGCGATCATGATCACTTTCCCATCTCTATTTCCGATAATGATTTTTCCGTCCCATACAGCCGGAGTAGCCTCCAAACACCCATTACCTACCGGGAACCGCCAAAGTCGTTCAGGCTTTATGCTTGTGTCTTTCACGTCATAAGCATTCAGGAAACCACTGCAATCAGCTTGCAGAAGAACGTCATCAATAACAACAGGAGAGCTCCACAACGGGCCTTGAATGAGGAATTCCCAACGGATTTCGCCAGTAACCTTGTCTATTCCTATAACTCTTGCGGAGTCGGTAACAATAATTACTAAATCTTTGTGAAGAGCAGCTGTTGCCCAAACACCATCTGGTAGTTCAGCGTTGTCAAATATTGACCAAACAAGTGGGTCATCAGGATTGGTAGGGTCTAATTTGATGAACTGCCCCACTTGAAATGAGCGGTTAAATCCTCTTTCATATTCAACGCCAACGTACAAATAACCTTCTTCATCTACAACAATTGTTGCGTCTACGTCGTCACCAACCCAATATCGAAAATTGCGAACAGGGTCTTCACCTACTGAGAGCAACGATAAGTCCCACCCTTGAACAAGCCCTCCGGAATTCGCAAAATATGCAGTATCTCCACTGATGGCAACGGAACCCTCGATGGAAACATTACTTCCAACGGTATTTATCAAATCATCGTCATACCCTGGCGCAGCGAAGACGAGCTCTGGCTCCGCTAATACAAAACCGTCATCGTCATAAGACCTATTGAGTTTGATGATGTGGAACACTGAATTCTCTCCACCTACGAAAAGGTAATCATTAATTACGAGCGGTGCCCCATCCCAATCATTGTTCCATACGCTTCCTGCGACAGTATCTGAGTCGAGACTCCAAAGAACTAGTGGTTCTCCTCGGTCTATGGCCACGAGCCGAAGTAAATCATCTCTGCCACCGGTGTATACAATCGGAAAACCGTCTGGATCTACAGTCACCGAGCCCTTGATAATGTCATCTGTTTGCAACGGTTTTAGTAATTGGTTTCCTGTATCGGCGTCAAGGAAATGAATAGCTCCGTCTAGGGCGCCAAAGATGGTCCACGTAATACCATCACGTTCAAAAATAGCTGGTTGTCCTGTCCATCCAAGACCACACCATTCCTCGTTCTGATAATCAAGCATGGTAGTCCCACAAAGAAGAGTGTTGCGAGGGTACTGCCATTTCAATTCGGGGTTTCTAGGTATTGGACCTGTTCCATAAAAGGTTCGTGTTGGATTTCCGCGAAAAGTGAGTAATCCTTCAACTGTTGTACCCCAAGGTGAACCTACCGATAAAGGATCAACCCATCCAGGGTAAGGATCCGGAGATATCATCGCACTCGGGACAATTTCAGGTTCAAGAGGGGTTTCAACTTTCGGTATGACCGTTGGAATAGGTGTAGGCGTTGGCTCTGGAACTTGAAAAACTTCCTCTATTGATTCTGTGGATTGGGTTAGAACCCAGATCCATGCTCCAACAGCCGCTCCAACAGCAAGCAGGATAATAGGTATCAGCCAGCGCAGAATCCTATTACTGATTGATTGGGTTGGTTTGGCGTAACGAGGAGTATATGGTTCCAAATTGAACCCTTATCGGCCTTTAAATTGAGCTGATCTTCGTTCGACAAATGACGCAACTCCTTCTTTAGCATCCTCAGATGCTAGTAATTTTGATTGAACTTGTCCCATGGCATTGACCGTTGCTTGGAATCCCTCATCAATCCAACGCTTCGATGATGCTTTTGTTTCTTGAACAGCTAGCGGTGCCATTTCGCAGATCCTTGTTGCCAAATCCAACGCTCTTGTCAATTCAGACCCGACCGGAACTATCTCCTGAACAAGCCCGATTCGGTATGCTTCTTCGGCACCAAATTCATCACATGTAAGTAGGTGGTACATTGCATTGCCCCACCCTCCACGTTCAACGAAACGAATGGTAGCCCCACCCGTAGCATGTATTCCGCGAGCTGGCTCAAGTTGAGAGAAACGACAATTATCAGCAGCGATGATTATGTCACCAGCTAAAGCAAGTTCAATGCCAAATGTATACGTGATGCCCTTCACAGCAGTGATGATTGGTTTTCTGCATGCACGCCCTAGTGCCATGGGGTCCACGCGCAGACTCTGGTCCGTATGGGACCTATCATTTGCAGACATTCTGTCTGTCCATTTTGGTAAGTCAAGGCCAGCAGTGAAGTGGTCGCCATGTGCAAACAAAACGCCGACCCATAATTCATCATTAGTGTCAAGTTCTGTCATAGCATCAACAAGTTGACTTGCCATGGTTGGGGTGTAACCGTTCAGTTTTTCTGGACGATTTAATCCTATAAGAAGGATATGATCCTTAATTTCTGTTGTTATTGAACCTTCGTTATCAGTCATACAATGACACTAGTGCCTTTGCCTACAGTTTTGTCAACAACACGTTTCAGGTGATTAGTCGTCGTTCACAACTCGAAATGCTCTTTGAAGAAGAGGATTCTCTTCTCTGGGCTGCATATTCTGTTCTTCGTCCCAGAATGTACCTTGAGTGACTTCTTCATCTGAATAGTCATCTGGCACCACTTGCAGATATCCGTCCTCAAAAGGCTCAGAAACTAGCTCTTCAATTGGAGCAGTGGCTTCCTCAACATCAATGCTTATTGGTGAGGAAATTTCCTGTTTTGCATGGGCATCCTCAATAGGGATTTCTATATTGATTTCAGGTTCCAAGTATGCGTCTTGCAGAATGTCAACTTCGGCTTTAGCCTCCGCCTCTTTTCGCTTTATAGCTTTTTTAGATTTTCTAGCTTTTTTGCGACCCGTAGATCGATCATCAATAAGTTCCCAACCTTGTGGAACAGTGATTCTAGCCGCATGAATTTCACATAAAGCCGAACCGTCTACAGCGTTATCGTGGTCTGTATCAACAATCCAAGCTCTCCTGCTTTGCGGAACCATCAGTAATACACAGTCTGCTTCTCTGACACATCCAACTCGGTTACAAAAGTCAGTTCTCTCCACGTGAAAAAAGTACCTCATCACGGCTTCAAGGGTTGTGACTATGGACGAAAATTTTATGATTTTCTAAATATCTTTAAGGCAATTGACATAACGAAATGCTGTTTATAGCGAAGTGATCTCATATTTAAAGAGGTGATTGTTTGCTTTTCACTTAAGATGATAGATACCTAGGAGGCATGATCATTTCTTGGATTTCACCTGAAACACTTTCTCAGCAGTTTGAATTATGCGGAGTAACCGAAGGCTCCTATGTAGTTCTATTAACCGACAATTTAGTCACTGATCAGTTTCAATCAAATAATAAGGAAGGCCTGCAGAAATTGGGTTGCCGGATTGATACCTTCAATATCCAATGGGATCAAAAAGAATCCACATCAATCAAACTCCAAAGTGAGGATATCCGTAATGCTTTAACCCGTGCTGATTTAGTAATTGATCTCTCTAGCAGTCTCTCAGATGTAATTATTGAGAATTCCGATCTAAATGAGAAGCATATCCTTTGCATTAAACCCTCAGAGTTTGAACCCTATAGCCATTCAATGACCAGCGCAGGGGTGTTGTATCGATCAAACAGAATACAAACCCTGTTCTCTAACACTGATCAAATATCTATCAATTCTGAAACTGGAACTAATCTGGTATTCAGCAAAGATACTTTAAAGAGCAATAGCTATACCGGAGTGCCAGAACAAAAAGGAGTTATGGCAAGCTGGCCAACCGGCTATACGAATTTCTCAGCTGATACAACTGGGTTAGAGGGTGAAATTGTTCTTATGCCCGGAGATATCGTAAATGATGCCCTTCATCTAGTGAAAAGCCCTGTTGTTTTGCAAATTCGTGGAGGGAACATTGTTGAAATAGTTGGAGAGTCAAGTGACGCAAATCTATTAAAAGCCCAACTTGAATCCTTTTCAGATCGTGAGCATGCTTACATGATGAAAGGGTTTTCCATTGGGTTACTTTATTTCAGAACCGACTACTTCTCCGGCCCATTTGATCCCCGAAAAGTCCATGCTGTAGATACGGCTCTTCGAGGCGGTTGGATAAGCCTGATGTTTGGTAACAACGTTGCAAAATCTCTCTCTGTAACACTTACATCCCCCAACTTGCTATTTGATAATGTCGAAGTATTCCTCAACGGAGACTTTGCTGCCACCATGGAACCTGACATCTATGAGTTAGCATTGATGGGGCTTTAGAAGTATTTCAGATTCAAAAATTATCATAAAAATTTATGTCAGATTTGGTCTGGACCAGAATAGATTCCTGCTGTAGCCTGCCAAATAAGACGCTACAAAGGGATGAAATGAAAATATTTTTGTGTGCCATTATTGGTGCTTCATTTATATTAGGTGCTTGTGGAAGCAGTGACTCAGGTGACACTCCACCGGATACAACTGAAGTTGAAGTACCCGTTGAATCACCACAGGAAGAAGTAACAGAAACGCCTGTTGTCGTTGAACCCACGCCGACGGCTGAAATTGTGATACCTACTCCTGCCCCTTTGATCCATACTGTCCAACCAGGGAATTCGTTGAGTCAAATAGCTCAAAGCTATGGAGTCCCTATTGAGCTTCTTGCCGCCGAAAATGGAATTGAAGATTACAACCTTATACAAGTGGGTCAAGAAATTGTAATTCCTCTAATTGAAGATGAGGAAGAGTAATTACGCTTCCTACTTAAATTAACTTTCAGTGATTTGAACCGAATGAATCACGACGTCCGTTACAGGTCTGTCTCCAGGTTGAGTTTGGACTCGTTGCATTTCATCAGCAACTTCTAACCCCTTTACGACCTTTCCAAACAGCGAATACTGCGGGGGTAACCCTACTCCGCTTTGGCCAGTCACTATAAAGAATTGGCTTCCATTAGTGTTGGGCCCTGCATTAGCCATTGCGATGGAACCAATTTCGTATCGACCGGGTGCGGGAAGTTCATCCTCGAAACGGTAACCAGGTCCTCCTCTTCCGGAACCTTCTGGGCATCCGCCTTGACACATAAACCCATTAATAATCCTATGAAAAATCAGTCCATCGTAATAGTGGTACCGAGAAAGAAACACAAAGTTATTCACAGTGACAGGGGCATTCACAGCATCTAAATGGATGACCATCTCCCCCATTGATGTCTCCATCGTAGCTGTGTAGCTTTTTGTGGTGTCTATACACATAGGTGGTTGCTCTGCGAATTGAGTAAGCCGCTCACTGGAACCATCTGCATTTGGGCAATCAGTCATAAGTTTCCTTTTTTAATTATTGTTTTGACGTAACCCTAGCCCGCAATTTATTTGACCACACCATCCGCTGCTTATGGTCATTATGAATCTACGATCCGCATATGGCGCAGAAACCTCAACGTGGGAAAATCCGCAAGATACGACAGAAGAGAATGACTATATCCTGCGCTATCTGTGATGTTACATGGAGAGGCAAACCGGGCGACTCATGCTGGAGCTGTGGCAATAAGCAAACAACGGTTGCTGTTCCAAGCCAAGTCAAGATCGTCTCTTAAAACGGGAGGTGGCCAGTTGATGATCTAACCCCCGATGATCATCAACTGTTTAGAGCCACCCGTTTAACTCCCTAATGGTTTGTAGCCCCCCGGTCAACTAACCATCTTGGAGTCGAAGAAGTGTGTGTCATATGTCACAGTACACAATCTTTGGGCCGAAAGGCAACATTTAAGAAAAAAACTCTTTGCCATAGACATGCATGAAAATTAGATCTCACTAAGATTAGTCATAATGTCTTCTAATGCATTGATTCCAGGCGCAATTATGGTTGTGTGTTTAATTATAATTTTAGCGATTTCGCTAAGCGGTCGCGAAAAGCCTCAATCAAAAATCTTTCAACTGCGAGTCCCACAGAAAAAGAGAAAGCGCAATCAATCTCCAGATATGTCTGATTCGGAGAACCTTGACAGAGCGCCGAGTAAACATCGCCTATCTCAATGGCATGAGAAATATGAAAATGACTTACTACATTTTTTTGAAATAGTTGACTCACTAATATTTAGAAAAATTGAGATTGATGAAAACGAAATTGGTTTAGAAATTTTTGACAAGATTAGAGAAGCAGGACTTGAACATCCTTCTCCAGAGATCGGAGCTGAACTAACTGCGATTATCGGAACTGTGAACTCCGCTAACTTAGCTTTAGTAAAAGATTCCTCAGATTCTCTTGAGTATTTCAGGGAGACCTACCAGAATTATCGCTTTGTCTGGATTTCAAGAATGCGTCAATATATTGGTGATCAGGAACGTCTGATAAGCCTACAAAAACCAATAGACTAGCTACTGTACTACTCCCCGAAACTACCCCTAAAGAAGGTTCTATGAGCGACGTCAATGAGGTTCACTCTCCCGCTGCACGTGCGTCAAGCGCAACAAAGATTTATGGCAAAGGAGATACGCTTGTTACTGCATTAGATAGCGTTGATATTTCGTTCGAAGAGGGCAAATTCTCGGCGATTATGGGGCCGTCAGGGTCAGGGAAATCAACATTAATGCATTGCATGGCTGGCTTAGACAATTTGTCTAGCGGAAAGGTTTTTATAGGAAGTACAGACCTTACAGAATTAAGCGAAAAGGAATTGACACTGCTTCGTCGCTCAAACATTGGTTTCATTTTCCAATCATTTAACTTAGTGCCGACTTTAAATGCTTTAGAAAATATCACGCTCCCAATTGATTTATCTGGAAATAAAGTCGACAAAGCTTGGGTTGATCAAATAACTGAGGTTGTGAACCTGTCCGATCGCCTTAAACACAAACCGAATGAATTATCTGGCGGCCAACAGCAACGTGTTGCTGTTTCGAGAGCTCTGGCAAGTAAACCGAATATTATTTTTGCTGATGAGCCGACAGGAAACCTTGATTCAAAAACAGGGAACGAAATCTTAGACTTTATGAGGCTAGCTACAACGGATTTAAACCAAACGATAGTTATGGTCACTCATGACCCTGTGGCAGCAAGTTATTCGGACCGCGTGATTTTTTTGGAAGATGGCAAGGTCGTTGGTGAAATAATTGATCCTACGGCCGACAGCGTTATTGATCAGATGCGGGCCTTCGGTAGCTGAATCTCTTATGGCTTTATTTCAACTTGCAGTCAAGAATGCTTATTCAAAACCGGGCAGGTTCTTTCTTACCTCTTTAGCCGTTTTAGTAGGTGTGGCGTTGACAACTGCGGTCTTCGTTTTCACAGATAGTTTGCGGACAACTCTAGGAGACTTGAGTGAAGATATTGAGTCTGGTTACGATCTAGCGATACGTTCAGAAATTCCATTTGGTAACCGTTTAGATGCTGCGCCTATCAGCCTTGGGTTACCAGATAAGCTTTCGGCAATTGATGGGGTTGTAGGTGTACAACCACGGGTAATCGAGTTCGGAATCATTCCAAATAAAGCTGACGGCTCCGCGGCAGTGGCGAATCGTGGACCCAACATTGGAGTCAACTGGGAGGAGACGGCACTCAATCCGAGATTGTATATTGCCGAAGGTAGGCCACCTACCACTATTACAGAGTTTGCTGTTGATACTGACACTGCAGAGGATGATGATTTTATTGTGGGAGAAACATATGCTCTCCAAACACCCTCGGGTCTTCGCGAGGTTCTACTTGTTGGGACCTTTAACTTTGCTGACCCAGAAGAAAATGCAGTTGTTGGGGCAAAGATTGTCGCCATGAGCACGAACGCATCTGTTGAATTTTTTAATGCTGGAATCGGGTTTGACGACATAACGCTGAGTGTTGAAGCAGGATTTGATCAAACCCGTGTCAGTGGAAGCATTGAAGATATTCTTCCAGCCGGTTTGGAAGTAGTAACGGTTGAGGATCTAGTTGAAGAACAAGCTGACAACTTCAATGAGTTCATTGATATTTTCAGGACCATTCTTTTGGTTTTTGCGTTCATTATCTTAATAGTCGCAGCGTTCATTATCTATAACGTGTTTTCGATAATTGTCGGTCAGAGAATACAGGAAATTGGTTTACTCAGAGCACTGGGTGCAACAGGTAAACAAATTACTAACTCCATAGTTACAGAAGCATTGTGCGTGGGTATTTTCGCTACGGCATTTGGGATACTGCTAGGGTTCCCGATCGCATTTGGGCTACAGGAGTTACTTGCAGCATTAGAGTTCGGACCCGATGAGAATTCTCTTCCGGTGAATATGACAACAATTATTGTTGGGTCAATATTAGGTATTGGCCTAACCCTAATAGCCGCTGTGTGGCCGGCTATGAAGGCACGTTCTATCTCTCCGATGGCAGCAATCAGAAATACTTCGCTATCAAGATATGTCGTGCAGAAACATACAGGCTACGGGGCGGCCTTGACGGGATTGGGAATTGCCTCAATGATCTTTGGCTTTGTTATTGATAATTGGCTGTTTATGTTGTTGTTTGGATTGTTGACTGGAATCTTGCTGTACTTAGGTCTAAGCCGAATCCAAGTTTTACTTGGAAAATTTTCATTCCTTTCAGTTGGGCTTTTGCTTCTGATCTTGGCACTTACAGCTGATTTCAGAACTTCAATGCTTCTCGGAATTCTCGGAGCGGCTGCGTTGAACTGTTTCTTGGGTATAAATTTACTTAGTCCGTATTTCGCAGAGCCCGTTACGAAACTTCT
>CENF01076625.1_pt1 | contig 20138 bp, 18 predicted proteins | sample 361291 | NCBI WGS metagenome assembly CENF01 (sample SAMEA2619399, study PRJEB7988) | marine metagenome | isolation source: saline water (ENVO:00002010), including | reverse complement strand
GCAATCTCCATATAGTTATCACCTACAGCACCAAACCCTAAATATACAGTCTCTGATGGAGGCTCTGGACAATCGGTTGGATCACACTCAGATGAGCCATCCCAACACTCAGTCTCAAAGAAACAACTACCATCATCTACATTAGCATCAGCATCATAGTTACATGCATCACTATCTGTACACCCATAAATAGGTTCTTCAAAATCTAAACTAACACAATCGCCTGCTTCTGAATCTATTGCATTACCAGACGTATCAGAAAAGACAAGTCCTGAAAGACAGCCTTCTGAAGCTGTAGCTGTATAATCTAAATTAGTTAATAAACCAGACCCTACTGGAATTACAGAGCCTGTAAAGGAAAACCCAAGTACGGTATTACCACCTGCAGATACAGTAAACCCAAAATCAGAAGCAGATCCACCGCTTGCTCCATTTATCTGTGTACCTTCTACTTCAAACTGGAAACCAGCAACATCTTGTAAAAACGTATAAAGAATTTCCATATTATTATCATCTATACTACCAAATTCTATATATGCGCCATAATCTAATTCTTGTGAACATTCAGATGAGTCACAAACAATACTACCATCCCAACATTCATATGAAGGTCCATCTCCATTACAGACATTACACTCATCATAATAACCTATACAATCATCTACATCATCACAAACACCATCTGAATCCACATCATCACATGGTGGTTCATTTCCATCACAATCTGCATCTCCAAAAGATACATCTATTGCTTGACCACTTGGATCTGCAATAGCACCATTACCTAATTCTAAACAAATATCCTCAGAAAAATTTCCAGATAAATTTGTTAATACACCGCTACTACCAGCAGGAATAACACTCCCTGTAAATGAAAAACCTAAAACAGTTTCTCCTCCAGTAGATACAGTAAATCCAGCATCTTGGGCTAAACCACCTGAGGCTCCTGATAAATTAGCACCAACAACATCAAATTGAAAACCACCAACATCTACTGGCGTTGTCATAGTAATTTCTGCACTATTATCATTTACTGAACCAAAATTCATTTGAACTTCTTGAGTATAAATAAATGAAGTGACTATTAATGTGAAAAATAAAATGAAGTGTCTTAATGAGATCATAACTCGCTCCTTAAAATTAAATTCTTATGTCTAATAAAATATTTGTTGCAGTAAAACAATCAATACTACCTAAATAATACAAAATATATCCGCATAATATCTATATTATTGGTGTTACAGGATGTTACAGAGGTCACAAAAATATATCAAGCTATTTTTTTAAGTTTTTTGAAAAGAGGCTTTGCCCCATTGATAACAGTATCTTTTGTAATAGTACAACTTTTAATATTTTTGCTAGAAGGAATTTCATACATAATATCTAACATTACTTTTTCCATAACAGAACGTAAAGCTCGTGCACCCGTTTTACGTTCTTCAGCAATATCTACAATAGCAGATAATGCTTCATCAGTAAAATCAAGTTTAACTCCTTCTAATAAAAATAATTTTTGATATTGTTTTACTAATGAATTCTTTGGTTTGGAAAGAATAGATAATAAAGCATCTTTAGTTAAATAATCTAATCCCCCCATAACTGGTAACCTTCCAATTAATTCAGGAATAAAGCCAAACTGAACTAAATCTTCAGGTTGAGTATTAACAATAGTATGAGCTTTTTCATCTTCTAAGTTATTTGCAAATCCTATTTTATTTTGATTCATTCTTTTTGAAATTATTTTATCTAGATTTTGAAAAGCACCACCACATATAAACAAAATATTAGAAGTATTAATTTGAATCAAAGGTTGCTCAGGGTGCTTTCTCCCTCCCTGTGGAGGGATATGAGCTTCAGTACCTTCTAAAATCTTTAACAATGACTGTTGTACACCTTCACCTGAAACGTCTCTAGTAATAGAAGTGTTTGCAGTTTTTTTTGCAATTTTGTCAATTTCATCAATATATATAATGCCCATTTCCGTTCTTTTAATATCGTAATCAGCAGCTTGATACAGTCTTACTAAAATATTTTCAACATCCTCCCCAACATAACCTGCTTCTGTTAAAACAGTAGCATCTGCAATTGCAAATGGAACATTCAAATAATCTGATAAAGTTTTAGCAAGTAATGTTTTCCCTGTACCAGTTGAACCAACTAATAAAATATTGCTTTTTTCAAGCTTAACTCCATCATCTTCATTAGTATGCATAATACGTTTAAAATGATTGTATACAGCTACAGAAACGATCTTTTTTGCTTCCTCTTGGCCAATAATGTGAGCATCTAAATGAGCTTTGATTTTTTTTGGGTTTTTTAACTCAACAGTTGTAGTGCTTTTTTTTGAATTATTTTCATTAATTACAAGATTTGCTTTTTCAACACAATAATCACATATATAAGCATCCTCTCCTTCAATTAAATAATTCACTTCCTTTTCTTGAGCTCCACAAAAGTAACAATATAATTTTTTTTCATCCATTAATAATTATCCTTTATTTACAATCTCGTCTATTAAACCATATTTAATGGCTTGTTTAGCGGACATAAAATTATCTCTGTTTGTATCTTTTTCAATACTCTTAACTGTTTGCCCTGTATTATTAGCTAAAATATTATTTAATCTATCTTTTAAAAATAATATCTCTTTAGTATGTATTTCAATGTCAGTTGCTTGACCTTGAACTCCACCTAAAGGTTGATGGATCATAATTCTAGAGTTTTCAAGAGCTGATCTTTTTCCTTTAGTTCCTGAAGATAAAATCATAGCTGCCATACTTGCTGCTTGCCCAACGCATATAGTTGCAATATCTGGCTTTATATAATTCATTGTATCAATAATACCAAATCCAGAAGTGATTACGCCACCTGGACTATTTATATACATGTAAATATCTTTTTTAGAATCATCAGCTTCTAAAAATAAAAGTTGAGCAATAATAAGACTTGAAACATAATCATCAATTGCTGTGCCTAAAAAAATAATTCTTTCTTTTAATAATCTAGAATAAATATCAAATGCTCTTTCTCCATTAGCTGTTTGTTCAACAACCATTGGAACAAGCATATTTACTTTATCATTCATTATGAACCCCCTTGTGCTTTACGCAATTCATCTGATTTTTTCTTTGCAACTTTTACAATTGCAAAATCAGTTAAAAATTTAAATAATTTTTCACTTAGCATGTCATCGAAAAATCTTTGTTGATTTTCTGGGTTTTGTAAAAATTCTTTAATACCTTTTTCATTTTGAGGTTCTTTTTCAATCAACTCTTTAGTCCTATTATCCATATCCTCTTTTGAAACACTAATTTTTTCTGTATTAACAATTTGTTCTTTTACAAGATACCACTTCACATTAAATATGGCCCCCTCTAAACCTGAATCACGCATTTCTTTTTCCTGCTCTTCTGTCATTCCAGGCTGTTGAGCTTTATTGTTTTCTATAATATGATCTAAATAATTTTGAATCATAGATTCAGGTGCATCAAATTTAGTTTTATCAATAAAATAATTAATAACAGCATTATTAATTTCTTTTGTATGCTCATTTTCAAAACTTTGCTCTATATTTGAATTAATTTTTTTCTTTAACTGCGCTAAAGTTTTTAATTCTGGTTCAACAGTACTAGCAAATTTATCATCTAATTTAGGAATTATTTGTTTTTCTACTTTGTGAACCAACACTTCATAATCTACCTGCTTACCCTCGATATCAATAGTGACACTTCGTGTGTCTCCTTTTTTGATTCCTTTCATTGTTTTTAGTGCGCCACCTTTAAACGCACCAAACCCAAGTCTCACATATTGTTTTTCTATTTTTTTGCCAATGACTGGATTCCCAGAATCAAGCTCTTGTAAATCAACAAATAAAAAATGATCTTTGTCTGCTCCATCAACAATCTCTTCCATGGTAGCGAATCTATTTTGTAAATCAGCCAGAGAATCTTCTACATCTTTTTTAGAAGGCACATATTTAATAGCTGTGACTTTAAATTTTTTCTTATAATTAGGCAGCTTGATTTCTGGTTTGCATTCAAACTCTATTTTGAAAACTAAATCATCACCCTCATGAAAAGTTAAATGAGTAATTTGACCTTGATTGATTGGTGCTAATTTTAACTCTTCAATAGCTTTACGAAAATATTCATTTACTGAATTTTCAGAAAATTGAGCTTCTATACTTGGTGTATAATTTTTCTTGAATAATTTTAATTGCACTCCAAATACTTTGCCTTTTCGGCCTCCTGGAGGAGTGTAATTATCTTTTGCACGATCAAAAGCTGCATTATAATCTTTTTCAACACTAGCCCAAGGGACGGTTACAGAAAGTTCTTTAGTAAAACTATTTTTATTTTTTATTTTTGTTTTCAATATATATTCCTCTCAAAAAAGCACTAATAATTATCACTAATATTAATAAGAGTTTTGATAAGTTCAAATGTGATTATTAAAAATATTAATCTAAATTAATTAAATTATCATATATGCCTGAATTGTATAATAAGAAAAATAAAGAACAACTAGTAGATGATTTAAATAAAGAATCATTTGATAGAGTTACATTGTCATTCTATAAATATGTTCGATTACAAAACTTAATAGAACTTAGAGATTTGTTGTATTTAGATTGGAATAATTTAGGAATATTAGGACGTATCTATATTTCTGAAGAGGGCATTAATGCTCAAATTAGTATTCCTGAAAATAGATTAGAAGATTTTAAAAAAAAATTAAATCAGTATTCTTACTTTCAAAATATTCCATTTAAAATTGCTGTACAAGAAAATATATCGTTTTATAAATTAATTATAAAAGTGAAAAAAGAAATAGTGGCATATGGATTAACAATCAATGATTATAACATAGAAAAAACAGGTATACACCTAAATGCAGAAGAGTTTAACACTATGATGGATCAACCCAATTCTATCATAGTAGATATGCGAAATCATTACGAAAGTGAAGTTGGAAAATTTGATAATGCAATTTGCCCTGATGTAGATACTTCGAAAGAATTGCTACCTGAAACGAAAAAAATCCTTAAAAAACATAAAAATGATAATATAATGCTTTATTGTACTGGTGGAATTCGCTGTGAAAAAGCAAGCTCATATTTAATAAAAAATAAATTTAAAAATGTATTCCAATTAAATGGTGGAATTATTAACTATGCAAAACAAATAAAAGAACAAAATTTAGAATCAAAGTTTAAAGGTAAAAATTTTGTATTTGATGATAGGCTAGGTGAAAGAATTACAAGTGATATTTTAAGTACCTGCCATCAATGTGCAAATAAATGCGATGACCATAAAAATTGTAAAAATGATGCGTGCCACTTATTATTTATTCAATGTCAAAAATGTGCAAATAAATTTGATGGATGTTGCTCTGAAGAATGCAAAAAAATTAAAGCTATGCCAATAGAAAAGCAAAGAGAATTAAGGAAAACAAAGCCTGACGTAGCTGCTCCACTTATTCATCATTATCGTGACCGATTAAGACCTAAATTAAAAGAAATGACTAACAAAAAAAATCAAGACTCACAAAAGTAGATTTTATGGATAATTATGAAATACTCATTTTAATTTTATCCGCTTTTTTAACCTCTTCAATCTCTGCGGTGATAGGTATGGGAGGAGGTATAATTTTATTAGGTATTATGGCAATTATTATTCCCGAAGGATATAAAGTTATTGCGCTACATGGAATGGTTCAATTATTTAGTAATACAACCAGAGCATATGTATTTAAAAAACATATAAAAAAAATACTAATCAACCAATTTTTGATTGGAGCATTAATAGGGGTAATGATATCTGTATGTATCATTTTAATACTTATTGCATACTATAATGTTAATAGTGCTAATGAAATTAAAGTGGAATTCTTAAAACCATTTATTGGTATATTTATAGTTTGGAATTTATTTTTAAAAAAATCTAAAAAAGAAAAAAATATAAATACATTTGTTCCTGTTGGATTAATTGCAGGTATAAGTTCAATTTTTATAGGGGCAGTAGGACCTCTAATTGCGCCATTTTTTCTTTCAAAAAATTTAACTAAAAAAAATATTATTGCTAATAAAGCTGCAAGTCAAATGATTACACATATAACTAAAATTCCTCTATTCATATATTTTTTTAATATGAATTATAATACAGAATTGAAAATAATATTACCACTTATATTGGCAGTTTATATAGGAACAAATTTTGGGAAAAAAATCTTAAATTTTATTCCAGAAGCTTTATTTAAAAAAATATTTAAGATTACTTTGTTGATTATTGCAGTGCGTTTAATATTAATCTAAAATAATATTGATTAAATCAACTATATCAAGAACATTTAATACAGCATCTCCATTAATGTCACCTAGCTCATCAAATGAATTATCAAGAATATAATTAACTAGAAGAATAACATCTAATACATTAATCCCATTATCACCATTTATATCTCCTAAAATATCATCTTCAAAATAATTAAATCCATATTTTACAGTTCTTGCACATTGCGCAGAAAATGATGGGTCCCACTGAACTTCTCCATCTAAACTTACTTCAAAAAAATCGTTTTCATTGGTTACTGTGATTAAAGTATTTCCATTAGGTAACCTATATGCTCCAGATTGTGTGTTTGAAAAAAAGTTAGATTGATAAATCCATAAATAACTTGCTGGACCAAAAGGTTGATTATCTTCAATTGGATAAGAACCATTTTCATCAGCAATACACTCAAATTCTAAAACAGCTGATCGATTTGGGTTTGTTTGATGTCTATTATTATAAACTAAAAAATTTCCTGCTCCTGGATATCCATCTGGAATCCAATTAATGCCATGTTGGGCATCCAAAATTTGATCTGCATTATTACCTCTACCATAATTCTGTGGGTTTCCCCATCTATATAAAATATCACCACCTTTACCTTGATTCCCTCCAGAATGACCAGCTGCTTCTTCAGTAGTAGTGCTATGATCTATAACATATATTTCATTCATATGTCTACAAGATAAAACAATTTGATCAAAATTAGGATTGTAAGATATTTTGTTTGAATGATTCCAATCATCAATTCCTTGATTATTACCATTACCATTTACATTAATATCTAATAATTCTGGATAGTCTCCAATCTGTCCATATGTAGCAGTGTATTGAGGTCCTCTATCTTGAACCAAATGATCCCAAAAATGCCACTTCCAAACAATTTCAGCTTCATTATTTGGTAAAGGTTGTATTTCAACAATCATATCTAATGTTATTGGGCCGTTAATACCCTCTAATCCAGCATTTAATGCCTCTTGACGAGATTTAGTTTCTTCACATATTAAAAGGATATTTTCATTTGGCAAAATTGTAATATCATGATGAGGAACGCATATTTCTGTGGGCATTTCCCACTGCCAGATAATATTGCCATCCCAATCAATTTTTTTAAATAGTCCTCCTGCAGGACCATTTCCTCCCCCTTGACCTAATTTGCTTGGTAAAAATAAAATACTATCTTTTGATAAATAACCTACACTAGCTGAACCAGTATCATGACTCCATGAATTTATAATATTCTCATCATTATCTATTAAGTAAGTATCAGAACTATTTTGGCCGCCTCCCATAGTTGTGATAAGGGTTAAACCTTCAAATGGAGTTCCTATGATAAATTGAATTAATAAAATAAAAATGATAAAATAATACATCTGATTCCCTTTATATGTTGACTATATAATAAATATAAATTATTCTAAATAAAAAATTAAAAATGTAATAATATGTAAACTAAAATTTGAATATCTGATTTTCAGTAGTAATGGAAAAGCCCTGACTAATTATACTTTTATATGCACTTGTATTTTTCCTCAGCGCATCATTAGTATGATTTAAATGAATGAAATGAATGCGTTTTTTATCTAAATTTGATAAATGTGATAATCTTGCCATAGTATCTATAATTTCAGGATGTGGAATTCTTGAAATATCTCTTGATTTAATTTCACTTTTCTCATAAAAGGTTCCATCTAAAAATAGAAGGTCATGATTTATTGCAAATTCAGATAAATTAACATCCCAACTATCCCAATCATCAATGTCAGGGAGAAATATGATTGATTTACTATTAATCATTAATTTAAATCCAACAGTTTCAGATAATTCATTTCTATGAGGAACTTCAAACGGAGTAACAGATAAATTATTAAATAATATATTTTGATTATTTTTAAGTTCTATTAATCTAATATTATTATTTTCAATCAATTGAGTCATAGGTTGATTATTTAAAATGAAATTTTTCATTCTAGGCATAATATAAACTGGAATATCATTGGTATTCATAATTTCTAAACCTAAATCCATCAATCCTAAATAATGACCTATATGAGCATGCGTAATAAATATTCCTGCTAATTCACAATTATAATCTTTTAAACGATGTAATTGTTGTTTAATGTTTGGAGTAATGTCAAATAAATAAAATTTATTTTGAGTTTGATCTATGGTCGCAATTGACGTTGGCAGCCTATGTAATTCAGGTGAATCCCATACTGAAGAACAACATTCTTTATAACAACCAGAATGAGGATATCCTCCATCTTGTGCTGTCCCTAACACATGAATGATCATTTCATTCTACCAAATAAATGGGAAAAATATATTAGTATTTTTTTTATAGTCTTCAAAATTTTCATATTTAGATAATGATTTGTCTTTTTTAAACATATTTGGAATCCATATAATGATAATAAAAGATATCAAAGCAATAATAGGGGCCCAATGCATAGCTAGTAAACTAAATCCTAAATAAATTAATAATTCACCTAAATAATTAATATTTCTAATTCTGCTAAACATTACATCTGTAATTAGATTATTTGGATGATATTTTAATTGAACAAATTTTTGCATATCAGATGTGAAATGAAAAAAGACTCCAAATATATACATAGATATACACATAGCAATATACCAATTGGGTGGTTGAATATTCTGCGTAATTATTAAATAAGGAGCTATCCAATATAATGATAATCCAAACCAAATTAATAATCCATACCATATAGAGCATTTTGATTCCCATTGTTTATCTGGAAAAAGTTTACTTTTTAAAATCCATAGTATCCCATATGAACCATGTAAAGCCAAATATATATACAGATTAATATTGAATGTATTTTGATATATATACATCAAAGATAAAATATAAATGAAGGTAGCACCTTTATGTGAATCTATATAATGCTTTTGTTTCATAAGATATCCTTTATTTTATTAACTGCTTCTACATAACCATCTATACCTTTACCTGAAATAGTTGCTTTGCAAACATCAGATATTACCAAATTCTTTCTAAAGTCCTCTCTATTAAAGACATCAGATAAATGGACTTCAATACTAGGTAAATTAATTGCAGCAATAGCATCTCTAATTGCATATGAATAATGAGCAAAAGCTCCTGGATTAATAATTAAAGCATTAAACATAAATGATTCATGAATTTTATCTATAATTTTTCCTTCGTGATTAGATTGAAAAAAAGAAAAATCTATTTCAGGAAAATGAGTTTTTATATAATCAAATAATTCATTTTGGGTCTTAGATCCATAAATTATTTTCTCTCTTTGCCCTAACAAATTAAGATTAGGTCCATGTAATATTAAAATCTTCATATCTAAATTACTTTTAAAATATCCTTTATTGAAACATCATCACATATCATTGGACACCCAATGTTCTCTAACAATATAAATCTAATACTATTATTGGTTGTTTTTTTATCAAAATTAATTTTTTCTACATCAGATTTTTCTAATTTATAATTATTTTTAATTTTTAGTTGATTAAAAATATCCATAATAAAACTATAATTTTTATCTGAGATTATCTCTTTATAAAGAGAGAGTTTTAAACTTAAAAGCATACCATTAATAATCGATTCACCATGAGTAATATTTTGAAATTGATACTTGCTTTCTATAATATGACCTAAAGTATGGCCAAAATTTAAAATATTTCTATAACCTTCATCTAGTACATCTTTTTCAATAAAAATCTTTTTAACTAAACAGCTTTGATAAATTATATTACTAATTAAATCTATATCTTTAACTTGTACTATACAGCTATAATTCTTAATTAAATTATCTAATATTTTTGAGTCTGAAATTAAACCATACTTAATTATTTCACCAATACCGCTATGCACCTGCTTCTCATCAAGAGATTTTAAAAAAAGGGGATCAATACATACTAATTGAGGCTGATGGAAAGCTCCCAATACATTTTTTACCCCTTTATAATTCACTCCTGTTTTACCGCCAATAGATGAATCTACCATAGCAAGCAATGTGGTTGGTACATTTATATATTTAATCCCTCTCATAAATATAGAACTTAAAAATCCTACGATATCTCCAACTGTTCCTCCGCCAAGAGCCACTAAAACTGTATCACGCTTACAATTTAAATCCATTAAAGAGTGTGCTAAATGTTGAATGTAATCAAGAGATTTAAATTTCTCTCCATCATTAATCTCTAACTGCTCAATATCATAATTATGATTTTTAAAATCAGATATAATGTCGGGAACATATAAAGATAAGTTAGAGGGGAAACATAAAATAAATTTTTGACCTTGGTTAAAATCACTTATATAAGATGCAAGATTCTGTGATATTGATTTTTGAATAACAATATCATAAGAGATATGATTTGAATTAATTGATAATTTCATTTTTAATTAATTTTTCTTTTATAATCTGAGCACTATCAACTATAGTGTGATTATTAGTATTAATAACTAAATCAGCAATATCATGATATATTTGTGCTCTATCATTAAATAACTCTGTAAATACATCTATATTGATGTGACCATTTCTCTGGGACTGAATCAATGGGCGAAAGACATCTTGATTACTTACTCTATCTAGCAATATATGCATTGAAGCTTCTAGATATATACAGTAATTCTTTTTCATAATTTCCTTATTTAAAGAACTTAAAATAGCTCCACCACCTACAGAAATAATTAAATCTTTATTAAGGCTATCAATTTTTAAAAGTTCTTTTTCTTCTATATTTCTAAACTCTTCAATCCCATTTTTTAAAATATAATTATCAGAACCAATTAAATGATCAACATCTAAAAATGACATTCCAACAATCTTAGATAATGCTAAACCAATTGATGTTTTGCCAGCTCCCATCATACCAATTAAAAAAACTTTTTTATTCATAATTTAATATTGAGCGCTTGCTTTAAGATGAGCCTTAAATTGTTTAATTGAATCACCACCAAATTTATCTAACATAGTATCTGCAATCGCAAAAGAAAGCATATGCTCAGCAATAATAGAAGCTGCTGGAACTGCGCATGTATCAGAACGTTCTTTATGTGCAGATTCTGTTGCTTTAGTATTAATATCAACTGATTTTAATGAGCGACTAAGTGTAGGAATAGGTTTCATTGACATATTTAAAACCAAAGGGCTTGCATTACTCATTCCACCTTCAATACCACCAGCGCTATTAGAATCTCTTGAGTATGAGTCTTTATCCCATGAAATTTCATCATGATATTCACTCCCTAAAACATTACCCACAGAACCAATAGTTAGAGATTTAAAAGCATTAATAGATAGCATTAATGATGCGATTATAGCATTTAATTTTTTATCCCATTGAATATAACTACCTAAACCATAAGGCAGACCTAAAGCAACTACCTCCATAGCTCCGCCTATTGTATCACCGTTTAATTTACATTCGTCTATTACACGAACCATATCATCTTCAATAGATAAGTTATAACATCTAAATTTTGATTGATCTACTTGATTATTTAAGTTAGAATAATCAGACTTATTCAACTTAGTATTATCAACTACTGAACCAATACTTAAAACTCTACTTTGAATAGAAATATTAGCCTCAGCTAAAAATTTTTTACATATAGCACCCAAGGCAACTCTCATAGCAGTTTCTCTAGCTGAGGACCTTTCAATTACATTTCTAATATCATCAAAATCAAATTTTTTGATACCAGCTAAATCAGCATGACCAGGCCTAGGTAAAGTAATTTTTCTAATATTTTCTTCTGTAGGCTCAACTCCCATTTTATCAACCCAATTTTGATAATCTTTATTATCAATCATAATAGCAATTGGAGAGCCTAAAGTTTTTCCATGCCTTACTCCAGATATAATCTTGACTTGATCCTTTTCAATTTTCATACGTCCACCTCTACCATAACCAAGTTGTCTTCTAGATAATTGCTGATTAATATACTCTTTTGTAATTTCTAAACCTGCTGGTATACCCTGAATAATTCCAACCAATGCTTTACCATGTGATTCACCTGCAGTTAAAAATTTTATTTTAGTTAACATTTAATCCCTTTTTAAAGTTGATTTTAAATCATATAAATCTACATTTTTAAATATATTTTTACTAAACCAAATATTAATCGAAGCCAAAGCTTGGTAAATAAGCATATCTAAACCATCAATATATAATTTTTGATGATTTCGATTGATTAAATTTTGATTTTTTGTGGATAACTTTGTGTACAAAAGGTCTATCCATATATTTTTTCTTGATATAAAATAATCTATAAATTGACTTTCATTATTTATAAAATGATTTGGACTGCAATTGATAACAACAGATTCTGATTCGAGATCATTATCTAATATATATTGCACATTATCCCTATCATATAACTCAATTTCTGAACAACCCATTAAACTAATCGCATAAATAACTGCATGATGAGCACCCCCTAAACCAATAACCTTAATTTTTTTATCTAATAAATCAATATTATTGAATTGTAGCATTTTAAAAAAACCAAACCAATCTGTATTATGACCCAAAATACACTGATCCTTAAATTCAATACAATTCACTGCATTAATTTGATTACACTCATCAGTTACTTTATGCATATAAGGGAATACACTCATTTTATATGGGTTAGTAATATTTAAACCATGAATATTATTTTTTTTATAATTTTTTAATAATTGATAGATTTTAGCTGAATCTGCTATTTCCATTAATTGATAATTTGCATTTAAATTTAGCTTTTCAAATACATAATTATGAATTAAAGGACTTAAACTATTCTCTATATTTTTGCCAATTAAATAAAAATTTCTCATGCAAAAATTCCTTCTACCATCGATATAAAATTAGGGAAAGATTTATTATATGAAGTATCATTCATATCATAATATACTTTTTCGCTTATAAGGCGATTTGCAATATAAAATGACATAAAAATCCGATGATCATCAAAGCTTTTTATTGTTGTATTATGCAACCTTTTTTTTCCTTTAATTACCAAAGAATCATCTTCAAGCTTTGCATAGCCACCCATAATCTGAATATTATCTATGATAGATTTTACTCTATTAGATTCTTTTACTTTTAGCTCTGCAATACCATGAACAACTGTTTCTCCTTCTGCATAACATGCTAAAACTGACAATATCGGAATCTCATCTATCATTCTTACTGTACTTATTTTATCGATTACAATACCTCTTAAATTATCTGAATAATCAATAGAAATATCTGCAATAGGCTCTCCATACATTATCTGCTTGTTTGAAATATTAATCTTAGCACCCATTTGGATTGCAGCTTCTAAAAAACCAATTCGATACTTATTTATTCCGACATCATTTATTTTAATACTGCAACCCCTTTTTAATAGAGCTATACAAATAATAAAAGATGCACTTGAAAAATCACCGGGTATTTTCATATCTATATTTTTATTAATTTTAGCGCCACCATTAATTTCAATTTTATCTTCGTTTACATGAATAGGATATCCTAAGCTAATTAATAAATTTTCTAAATGATCTCTAGTATGAATCTGACCTCTTAAAGTACTCTTTCCATTAATAGACATAGCATATAAAATCAATCCGGACTTAACCTGTGCACTTGGAATATCTAAATTGTAATCAATTGATTTTAAATCAGTCCCTTTATTTATTTTAAGAGGCAATTGATAATTATTAGACACAATATTAACTCCACAATTTTTAAGAGGCTGTACAATTCTTTTCATTGGACGTTGCAGCAATGTAGAGCTTCCTTGAATTTTTACATTTGTATTTAATCCAGAAAAATAACCAATCAAAAGACGAGCGGTTGTCCCTGATTCATTACAATCTATAATAGAATCTTTGAATAACAAATTAGATGAATCGATCATAATTTTATCATTTATAAATTTGTATTTTAAGCCATAATTATGAAAAATTTTCAATGTACTTAATACATCTTCATTAGTAGGAAAATTATCAATTTGATGCTTCCCTTTTGCAAATGAAGCTAATATAAGAGCTCTATGCGCAATAGATTTATCCCCTGGCAAAGAGATATGTGAATAGCCTGTTTTAGATAACTTCATTAATAAAATTTTCTATCATTTTTAATCCAAAATCTGTTTCAATAGATTCAGGATGAAATTGAAGACCAAAAATTAATTTATTTTTATGCTGAATAGCCATAATCTCATTGTCTGATTCAGTTTTGGCAATAATCTCTAAACAATCTGGAAATTCATTAAAAGAAGCTACTAAAGAATGATACCTTGTAGCCTGGAATATTGAATCAATATTTTTAAATATTTTAGAGTTGGAGTAGTGCTTGATTAAATGCACCTTTCCATGGCATACTTTATCTGCATTTTTAATTGCTCCACCAAAATTCTCTATAATTGCCTGATGACCCAAACAAATTCCTAACATTGGTATAGTAGAAGCATGTAATTTAATGAGATTTGGCATTTTTCCTGCATCACTTGGCCTGCCTGGACCAGGAGAAAATATAATAGCTTTAATTTTTTTTTCATCTAAACTATCAATCTTAGAATCATCATTTTTTAACACTACAATATCATTATAAAATTGCCCTACATACTGAAATAAGTTATATGTAAAAGAATCGTAATTATCTATAATAACAATCAACGAATTCTCCGATTTAATAACTCTCCTAATTGTATAATATTAGAATTGTCTGGAATAATATCTTTTGCAATTTTATAGTGCTCTAAACTAGTCTCAAAATTTTCTAACTCAAGATAACAAACTCCCAGATAAGCATGATACTTACCTATCTCAACAGGATAATAATATACTATATCTTCAAAATATGGAATTGCTTTGTTAAAATTCTGATTTTCAAAATGATAAATTGCCATATATTGAGAATATTTTAAAAACCCATTAAAACACATTAAAGCGACAGCAAAAATAAGAAGATTTCTTCTTATTAAAAGTGAAATATTATGATTAAAAATTAATAAAGTTATAATTGAGGCAAAACCAAAAGATAACATGTGCCCTATATTAAATAGTCCATCTAATAATAATCCAAATAATAAACAAAAAGGAATCATAATTAAATCCTGATCTCTCAATGAAATAAATTTTTCTTTAATTGAGTTATGCAAATAACTAGTCTTCTTGAATGCAAAATCAATTATACTAATATTATCATAATCATTTATTGGATTTTTAAATTTATAACTCAATGCATTCTCAGGACACTCGTCAATACAAATCATGCATGAAGTGCAATTTGAATTAATAACTTTATCAAAATTATTAACTTCACTACTTACATCAATTCCAATTGGACATCCTGATGTACACATATTACAATTAGTGCAATCTCCTGTTTTTCTAACCTTAAAAGTTGATAGGGAAGTAGGTAATTTTAAAAATGCTCCCCAAGGACATACAAATCTACAAAACCCTTTTCTACCTAAAAAATATACAATTAAAAATCCATCAACTATAAATGTTAAACTGCCAATAACTACCCCTGGAAGAAAAGCCCAGACTTCCGGGTAAGATAAATTTAAAGATAATTGCCAATTTGAACTTGGACTTATTGCTTTTGAAATATTTGGAATAATATAAAAATTGAATAATATAAACAGAGGTAAAAAAGTAATTAGGCGAGAATTAATCGTTTTTGGTTTAATCCCAAATTTATCAAAAACCCACCAAGCTAATTCCTGCACTGCACCAAAATGACATAGCCACCCACAAAAAAAACGACCAAAAACTAAGGTGCTGAAAAAAGCAAAAATAACCATTATTGAACCAGCATTTAATACCCCTGCCCCAATAAAGCGATCAAAAAATTCCTGAAAATCAAAACTTCCTACAACCGAATTTTTTAACCATAAAACATGTACTAAAATTAAGATATGAATTGCAATAAAAGATATAAGCCTATATTTTTGCATGACATATTAATGTACAAAAATAAAATTCACTAGAAAAACAATATCCGTAATATCTAATGCATTATCTGCATTCATATCAGATGACCATAGTTGCTCATCATCAAATAATGTGTTATCAAAGAAATAATTAATTGATAATAAAACATCTAATATATTAACAATTGAATCATCATTAGTGTCGCCTTTACTTCTAGAAAAAGGATGAGAAATATTTTCAAAAATAGTATATCTTGTATCAGCCTGTATTGGCCCTGGATAAACAATGATTTTAGGTTGATTTGTAGTAACGTCTACACTAGGCCATTTTACTGTTATACTATCAATAGCATTAAATTGCCCTAATCCAAAATGAAGCTGTAAAGGATCCATACTTCCATGACCTTTACCTGCAATAATTTCACGCGAGATGTTTTTATCAGGCAAATGAACAATAACCCTCGCACCAATTGCAGAACGATTAGAATAGGGAGACCATCCTGAATTAGGTAGCCCAATTATGGAACCTTCTAAATCCAATTTAAGCCAATGATTCACTAAACTTAATGAGTCAGGAGAAATATTTTGATATAATAAACTTGTATATTTCGGACCATTATCACCACCAATCATTTGCAAACCAGGAGCAAATACATCTAGCCAACCATCATTATTATAGTCTGCAGGAACCACATCTTGAGTAGCGGACTGGAAAAATGGTGTATAAGTCTCATCCCAAACTCCTGATTCAGAATTAAGGTATAAATCATCTTCATTTTTAATATTTGCAGCCCAAATATCAATATAACCATCATTGTTAAAATCTCCCCAAGCAGAACCATTACTCAATGAATCAGACTCTAAAGACACCTCCATACTTAAATTTGAGAATGCCTGACCTGCATTATTTTTAAATAATATATTGTCTCCCCAATTTGAAAGATATAAATCAAAATGATCATCGTTATTAAAATCACCCCAAGCTGCGCCATATCCTGTACTACCAGATGGACTGGCATTCAAATCATCAATACCTTTATCTAATGCTACTTCAATAAAAAATGGATTTGGATTTGGATTATGTATAATTTGATTTCCATCCTGTATTAAAGTCTGATTTTCAAACATCCAATTAATTCCAAATTTTCTAGGTATATATACATCTTGATCTCCATCATTATCATAATCAATAATAGCTAAAGTACGTGATGAACTAGTATCTAACCTAGATTGAATAAATGCATTTCTTAAAATTGGTTCACCTTGATTATTGAATCCATCATTTAAAAATAAATGAAACTGATTGAAAAATTTATCTTCAATAATAACCACATCTAAATCTCCATCTAAATCTGCATCAATAAATCCTTGACTATGAATAAATGGTACAAGATATGATGGCAAATATTCCTTAGTTTCATAAATATGATTTCCTTGATTCATAACAATCAAATGTGGTGAATTATCAAATTCTGTATTATATGTATCTTCAAGACTAGTGCTTGTAGATGGAGTAAATCTCCATTTTAAAATATCCGGGAACCCATTATTATCCATATCTCCTGATACTAAACCTGTACTACCAGAGTCCTCAATGTTATAAGTATCAGTCATTTCAGTAAAAAAACCATTTTCATTTTCAAAAAAATAAGATTTAGCATAACCATAATACAAATCCAAATCATTATCTCTATCAAAGTCAATCATGATAGCACTTTTGGCTTTCATTTCTAAATAATTTGAGTTTTCACCAATATAAGAACTAAAAAGGCCACTAGTATTATCTTGGGGAGGCATATCTTGATCGGGAAATATTTCAGGACGATTACTATTTGTAACTAAAAAATATACCTCGTAGGCTAATAAGCACGCAAGAAGTAATGCTCCAGTTAAAACTACTAATCTTATATTTTTAAATGAAATTAAAGACATGTCTTAAATTAAAATTTTAAAATTAAATAATAAAGAAACAAATTGTTACCGCTAAATTTAATCATGATGGATTTTATCTACAATCTGAATTGCTATGGGGCATTCTTTTTTTGATAAATGCTTTAAAAGGTAAGTTTGAATATCTTTAACATTTAAATTGTTGTTTAAGACCTCAACAAATGCGCTAATTATAGTTCCAATCTGATCATCATATTCCGTATCTAAATAAACATCAGAAATATCATGATGCTTAAATAAAATCGTTTTAATTTTGCTTAAACTAATATTTTCACCACCTGTAATCACAATATCATCAGAACGCCCATGTAAAAATAAAAACTTATCTTTTATGCTACCTAAATCTGATGTTAATATGCTAGATGACATATCATTATTGTATTCATCAGGAGAAACAGTAGGACCCTCAATCAGCACTCTAGAATTTGAAATGACTATTTTATTATTTTTAAAACGCTTTCCAACTGAATCTAACATTTTAGGATGCTTATGTATCCAAAAACCAGATACTCCTGAGCAAGTTTCAGTCATTCCATAAGTTTTATAAACGGGTATATTATTTTTTAGCGCATATGTCATTAAATTATTTGAACATCCATCGCCACCTAAAATAATTCCTCTAAGATGGCTAGGAAAAGGTTTTCCAGCCCTATCATCTATAAGTCTTTTTAACATACTAGGTACAAGAGAAATAAGCGTAGCACCATTATCAATTTCAAAATTAATTTTTGACGCATTAAATCTATTCATCAGCACTGATTCAAAACCTTTGATTTGTGACCTTATAATAATTGAGAGACCTGCAATATGATTTAATGGTAAACATTGAATGTATCTATCTTTCTTTGAAAATTTAATTTCATGATCCCATTGAGAAACGCTCTGTATAAAATTATTAAAAGTTAACTTTATTAATTTAGGCGTCCCTGTTGAGCCTGAAGTTAGATGTAAAGACTGTATTTGATTAACATCGTCTATTAAATCATCAAATTCAATTGGACTGCACCCTCCAAATGAAGATGATAACTCTTGAATATAGAAAAAAGATGCTCCTTTAATTTTATTAACAGATTTCTTCTGTAGCCATTCAGTAATTATAAAATTAACTTTATGTTTTTTAATAATATTTGATAATTCTTCACTATGAATATCATTTGGAAAAATAATAGGAGTTTTATTTATGTGAATACAGGCAAAATAAAGTTCTAAAATATCAATTGGGTTAGATACGAAAATACCAATAATATTATGACTTGATAAATTTAAACTCAACAATGCTCTAGATTTTGATAATACATTATGATAAAAATCATCAAAAGTAATATTTTTATTATTATAAGATAAAAATATTTGATCTGCGTAAGAATCTTTAGAAAAATTAATGTAGTGTTTCATTTATAATAGCCTAAACCAACCTTATTTGGTATATCTAATATACCATTATTTATTTTAGGAATAACTTCTTCTTCTCCATAATATATTGGCTCCATTAATAATCCGCAATTATGTTTAATACAGTTGGCAGATACTAAATGCATCGTAGCTAATCGTCCTATAGAACCTTCTAACGAAGAAGTTATTACAGGAATTTTTCCGCCTTCCCTAACTAATGAAATAGCTTTTTTAATATCAGAAAAACTACCAATTGATTGAGGTTTGATAATAAAAACATCTCCGCAATTTATAGATAAAGCCTTGTTGATTGATTGTAGGCTTTTAATAGACTCATCAAGAGCAATTGGTATATCTGAATGAAAACTAAGCTCTATTAAATCTTCGAAATTATTTTTTTCAATTGGTTGCTCAATATATTCAATCTTAAATCTAGACACCTCTTTGAAAAATCTTATTGCTTTCGGTAAATCATATGCTTGATTTAAATCAATAATAAAACGAACATTATCATATTTAGCAGATAAACCATCTAACAATTC
>CENF01000684.1_pt1 | contig 20223 bp, 17 predicted proteins | sample 361291 | NCBI WGS metagenome assembly CENF01 (sample SAMEA2619399, study PRJEB7988) | marine metagenome | isolation source: saline water (ENVO:00002010), including | reverse complement strand
TTAGTTTTTCTTAAAAACTTTCCAGGTTTAGTAACTCTAAAATCATTTCTCAATGTAATTGTCCCAGAACCTATATTCTCTGAATTTTTTAACATTGTAGCGAATTTCATTATTGAGAATTTTTTTTTTTTATATCCAACTCTTTCTTGTAAATAAAAAACTTCTCCTTCGGCTGAAAATTTTAATACAAGGACTATTGGCGCTAACAATGGAGAAAGAATTATCAAAACAATCAAACTTGAAAAAAAATCAAAAAATCTTTTTAAATGGGAGTACATATTCTAAAATTCTTTTTTAATACAATCAACAACTCTTGATAATTCTTCTTCTTTTATATTAGTTGAGCAAGGAATACTTAATGCAGATTCATAAATTATATTTGAAATATTTTTTTCAGTGACATATATGTTTTCTTTGAACATTGGTAGATTATTCATTGGAATCCAAAAAGGTCTGGATTGCAATTTGTTTTTGTTTAATGCATTAAGCAAAGATTTTTGTTTTTTTGTTCTTATAGTAAATAACCACCAATTTGAAGAAACTTTATTATCAACATTTTGAAATATTATATCACCTACATTTTTTAAACTATTCACATAAAAATCTTTAATTTTATGTTTTATTTTAATAAACTTATTTAATTGTTCCATTTGAGCTAATCCAATTGCTGCAGACACATTAGTAAGTCTATAGTTATACCCAATTTCATCGTGAAAATATTCAAAACTATCTGCTTTTGCCTGAGTAGATAAATGTTTTGCTTTTATCGCAATTTTTTCATCATCAGTTACAATCATACCTCCACCTCCACATGTAATAATTTTATTACCATTAAAACTAAAGCAACCTATCTTGCCAAATGTCCCTGAATGTTTTTGACTATATTTTGAACCAAGAGATTCAGCGGCATCTTCAACCAAAATTATATTATATGTTTCACAAATTTCTTTTAATCTTGACATATCACACATATTACCAAGGACATGAACAGAAACAATAGCTTTAATAATTTTTCCATCCTCTTTTAAAACACAATTGCTACCAACCTGCTTCGTTTTAGAATCTAAAAATTTTTCTAATAAATCTAAATCCATTTGCCATGATTTTTCATCAACATCTAACAAGATTGGAATTGCATTGGTGTATTTTATTGCATTTAAAGTTGCAATAAATGTAAGGTTAGGCGCTATTACATAATCATCTTTACAAATATTTAAAACTTCCAGTGATAAATGCAGTGCTGTCGTACCACTTGACATTGCAACTGCATATTTAGATCCAACATAATTTGAAAGAGATTTTTCCAAATTAGAAACATATGATCCAACAGACGAGACCCATCCAGTATCAATACAGTCTTTTACATATTTTAACTCATTACCAGACAAATTAGGACCAGAAAGTAATACCATTCTTAAATATTCTTAAATTTATTAGAGTAGCAATCGGTAATGACACCAGACTCAACAATTTTTTTTATCTCTTTAATTCCATCAGGAACTGTCTTTGAAATCTTAAAACCTAATTCATTTTGAATTTTGGAAAAATTTACTCGGTAATCTCTGGGGTCTTCATTTAACTCAACATATTTAATTTCCCCATTTACAAATTTGTTAATTTCTCTAATAATCATTCCTTTTTGATAATTTTCTGTTGTGTCTCCTACACCAAAAACTTTGGATTTTACCTTTTCTGTCTTAGATTCCAATACTAAAACTGTAGCTCTACATAAATCATCAACATGAGCGTAAGGTCTCCAAAACTGCTCCCCCCAAATCTCTTGAAAATTTTTAATTACCATATTTCTTGTAAACTCATTTACAGTTAAATCAAATCTTATTCTAGGTGAAAATCCATATACTGTAGAAAATCTCAACGCAGTTGTCGAAATTTTAGAATCTCTTTTTTCTTCAAGTAAAAATTTCTCAAACTTGACCTTAAGTTCGGCGTATAATGAAACAGGGTTTAATTCAGAATCTTCATTAACATAACCTTCATTATTTTTCATTTTACCATAATTACTACATGTAGATGCAAAAACAAATTTCTTAACACCACTTAGCTCTGATTCCTTAAAAAGATTTACTGATGCATCCCAATTTGTTTCATTAGCTTCCTTTGAAAATTTTTTACAAGCAGGATCACCTACAATCGCAGCTAAATGTATAACTCCATCAATACCAATAAGTGATTTTTTTACATCGGAAATATTTCTAATATCACCTTTATAAAGTTCAAAATTTTCATTAGTCATAACATCAAAGAGAGATTCACCTCCCCACTTTAAAGAGTCAATTACTCTAACAAAATAACCTTTTTCTAAAAGCTGTCTTACTAATACTGAGCCTATATATCCGGCTCCTCCTGTTACTAATATTTTCATTATTTATAAATTATTTTTTGCTGGAGCTCCAAATACTGAAGTACCAAATTTAACATTTCTTAAAACTACGCTTCCTGCTCCAACTACACATTCATCACCTAAAGTTTTGTTTGGAGTAATAACTGCATGAGGATGAATTGTAACAAATTTTCCAATTTTACAATTACCACCAATAAAAGCATAAGGATTTAAATGTGAAAAACTACCAATCTTAACATCATGTCCAATATCAATATGACAATTTAGTGATACGTGATCTTCAATTTGAACATCACATGAAATAGTTGTTCTTGGTCCAATAAAACAACCATCTCCAATAGTAATATTATTAGAGCTTAAGATCGAAGATTGATGAACTAGTGACATAAATATACCGCCCTTTTTAATAATTTTTTTAACGTACTTTTCTCTTAGCTTAACATCTCCTAGAGCACAAATAAAAACATCATTGTCTTTGATTATATAGTCATCAATTGTACTTAGCATTTCAATTGAAGTCTTATAACCATCAAGTCTATTTTCACTATTATCAATAAAACCTTTAAGAGTCCAGTTGGTGTTATAACCTTGACATTGGGGAGCCCAACTCGCCATCTCCCTTCCGAAACCACCAGCACAAATTATTACAAGATTTTTCATCAAGAATTCATAACATCTTCTATAAATATAGAAAGATTTTTATATACAACAGATGAGTCCCCATGTTTTTTTGCTATTTCAAAAGCCTTTTTTTTAAGTGGTTTAATTGTATTAGGATTTTTTAAAATTTTCATAAAAATTTTAAAAAGATCCTCTTGATTTTCAGGCCTAAAAAAATATCCAATATTGTTTTGGGATAAGAACTCTTCCATTTCACCTGGAAGAGAAGAAATAATAGGTAATCCTGCTGATAGATAATCAAATAATTTATAAGTTACAGACTGTGTTGATTTTTTTGAATAACATGCAATTCCAATGTCTGAGGAAAGTAAAAGTTTATTTAATTCTTTCTCATCTAAATAACCAGTAAAAAATACATTATTTAATTCTTTTGCAAGCTTTTTTAAGTTTTCAAATTTGGGGCCGCTTCCTGCAATATAGAACTCGCATTTATTTTGAAATTTTTTAGTTAATTTTTTTGCTGCATGAATTATAGTTTCCACATCATATGAAGTTGATAAAGCACCTGCGTAAACAAACCTAATTTTATCATTATGTTTTTTTAAATTATTTTGATTTTTTAATTTTACGGCTGGATAAAAAACTCCATTTGGTTTATTTTTCTTAATAAGTTTTAGTGCCCAATTTCTATATTTTTTTGATATTGAAACAATCGCTGAAGCATTATTAAAAATATATTTAACTTGTAAATAAAAGGGTGTAAATAATATTCTTCCAAATTTTCTCATTGAATTTGGAAAAATTCTTAGAAAAACTTCAGGCCAAGGATCAATAATATCAACTATGATTGGTATATGATTTTTTTTACAAAATTTAATTATATTATATACAGTATCAATAGGCGGCAAACTTATATAAACTAAATCTGGTAAATCATTCGCTTCAATCTCTATTTTTAGTTTTTTTGCAAAATCATAATGAGCTAAAAATCTTTCAAAAGATATTTTGTTCTTATAACCTTTTGAATATAAGATTTTTAAGCAATAATTTTTATTCAGGATTATCTCAGTATCTGAATTAAATCTATGTGAGTTATTATGTGGCGTAAAAGAGCTGGTAATAAACTTAATACTATGACCTCTTTTGATTAACTGGTCAGCTAAACCCATAAAACGCATAGGTCTAATATTATCTGTAGGTATGGGCTCGAAGGCACTAATTAAAAAAATATTCAAAATCTATTATCTTTCTTTCCAATTATTATATATTTCAACAAAGGTGTCTTCTAAAGTTTTTGTTATATCCCATTTAGGGTAGTGAGTTTTCATTTTTGATAAATTACTATAATAACATATGTGATCGCCACTTCTGTTTTTTTCATCATACTTATACTTCATTTCAATACCGCTTATTTTGGATATTATATCAAATGCCTCTAAAATTGAGCATGTATTGTTTTTGCCTCCTCCTATATTATATACTTCAGCAATTCTTGGTGACTTAATAAATTCTTCTATAAATCTAGCTACATCATGAGAATGAATATTATCTCTGACCTGTTTACCTTTATAGCCAAATATGGTATATTCCTTTTCCTGCAGATTACACTTAATTAAATAACTCAAAAATCCATGTAATTCAACTCCAGAATGGTTTGGGCCAGTCAAGCACCCTCCTCTCAAAATTGCAGTAGGCATATTAAAGTATCTTCCATATTCTTGAACAGATATATCAGCTGAAACTTTAGATGATCCAAATAAAGAATGCTTGCTTTGGTCAATTGAAAAGTTCTCTGGAATACCATTAAGGTATTTTTCATCATCATATTCCCATCTTGTATCTAACTCTTTCATTTTTATTTTATTAGGTAAATCCCCATAAACCTTATTTGTTGATAAATGTACAAATGGAATATTAGTGTTATATCTTCTTGTTGATTCTAATAAATTAAATGTACCAACCGCATTAGTATCAAAATCTTCAAATGGAATTTCTGCAGCTCTGTCATGACTTGGTTGAGCAGCTGTATGAACAATAGCATCCGGCTTTATTTGAGGAATTAAACTTATTATATCGTTTCTATTTCTAATATCAACTTCATGGTGTTTGAAATTATTTATTTTATCTGATAGTCTTTTTTGATTCCATCTAGTGTCACCTTTGGCTCCAAAAAATATTGCTCTTTGATTATTATCTAAACCATGAACCTCCCATCCCAATTTATAGAAATGAAGACATACTTCAGAGCCAATTAAACCTGATGAGCCAGTAACCAATATTTTTTTTGATTTCATATTTTTTAGTTTTTATTTTTTTTTATTATAAAATTTCCAATAACAAGTAAATCCATTTTAGTTCGTACGAAGCAATTCACCGCTTCATCTGGATTACAAACTATTGGTTCGTTTTCATTAAAACTAGTATTAAGTAATAAGGGAATTCCAGTTTTTCTCTTAAATTCATTTATAAGATCATAAAATTTATAGTTTTCTTCTTTTGAAACAGTCTGCAATCTTGCAGTGTTGTCAATATGATTTACAGCTGGTAATCTATATCTCCACTCTTTCCTTATTTTGTAAACATGCATCATATGAGGGGATGGATGATTATATTCAAAAACAAGATTTTGATCCTCAACCAAAATAGCAGGTGCAAAGGGTCTATACCATTCACGTTTTTTTATTCTTGAATTTAAAATATCTTTCATATTATGTGAGCCAGGGTTCGCAATAATTGATCTATTACCTAAAGCACGAGGACCCCACTCCATTTTTCCTTGAAACCAACCAATTACCTCATCATTACATATGCTATTTACAGTCGTTTGAATTAACTTATCATAATTAAATTTTTTATAACTTAAATCATACTTATTGAGAATTTTTTCAATTTCCTCATCAGAATACTCTGGGCCTAAATAAGATCCTTTCATAACATATCTATTTTCATTTTTAAGAACAGAATTATGAACATATAACGCCGCACCAAGCGATAAACCATCATCACCAGCTGCAGGCTGGATACAAGTTTCTTTAAAAGGCGTGCGTTCAAAAATTTTACCATTTGCTACACTGTTCAATGTCGCTCCGCCACCCATAGAAACTTTTTCATTAGGAACAATTTTATGTAACTGATTTAGAAGAGAAAGGTAAACTTCTTCGAATTTGTTCTGCAAAGAAAATGCTAAGTTCATATCTCTCTTTGATATTTTTGAGTGAGGTTTAGTAGGAGATCCAAATTTATTTAGAACTAAATTAGAAAAGAGATTTTCAATTGAAGCTTTACCTTTCTTATCAATAAAAATACCTTGATTAGATCCTAGCGATTTAAAATATTTGTGATTTAACTTAAAACCTAAGTCCTTTATTTTAATTATTTCATCAAAAATATATTTATAAGCATTGGTGCCATAAGGGGCTAAGCCCATAACTTTACCTTCATCACCAAAATTTTTATGACCAATGAATTGACTAATCATGGTATAAAATGAACCCAAAGAGTTTGGAACATAAACCCTGTGCTTGACATCTATATTATTTCCATAACAATCAGCAAACATAGTTGAAACGAAATCACCAGAACCATCTAAGCTAAAACCTGCGCTTTTATCCCAATTTGAAATAAAATAAGCACTGGCAATATGAGCTACATGATGTTCAATATTGTATTGCTTAAATTTTAATGCAGATAAATCAAGATCAAAAATTTTTGATAAAATTGGTTTTAGTTGGGACAACTTATTACTTGATCCTTTAATTTTAATAAGATTAAAAATTTTAGATGGATTACTTAAAGAATATTTTACTTTTTGATATAAATTTGAGTTTGAATCTTTCGGAACTGCGATATAATCTACATCTGTGATTTTTAAACTTGCAATTTTTAAGCAAGTTTTTATTGCTAATTCTGGAAATCCAGCAAAATATTTTATTCTATTTAACCTTTCTTCTGCTATTGCAACCAATGGTTTACCATCTATTAATAAACAAGCTGATGAGCCAGGATGAAAGGCATTAATTCCCAGAATAATACTCATTTTATTTTATTTTCTTGATATTTATTATAGACCTTATAAATAAAATCAAAGGTTTCCTTTGAGCATTTATTCCAATTGTATTTCATTGAGTTATTAAAAGATATTTCACTTAAGTTTTTTCTCAAATTAGTATCGTCAACTAATCTTTTGATTTTATCTCTAATATCAATAACTGAAAGCGGGTCAACATATAAAGCCCCATTTTCGCAAAACTCAGGCATTGGTTCATAATTTGAACTAATTATAGGAATTCCAGATGACATAGCTTCAATTAAAATACTTGGCATATTTTCACAAGTAGATAAATAAATAAAAATATCTGCATTTTTATATAATTTTGATATTTCATCATGATTTAAAATTCCATGGTAATTGATAAATTTATTTTCTTTATCAAATTTTAGTCTTGAATCATTAAATCTTTTTTGAGACTCTTTAGACCCAATCCCACCTATAAAATCTAGTCTAACATTATATTGATTTAAAAGTCCTGAAACTGCTTCAATTAGGTTCCATTGATGCTTATACTCATCAATTGTTGAAATATATAAAACTCTTATCTCCTTACCTTTCAAATTTTTAATACTTTTATTTATATTCTCAAATTGTTTCGTTAGTCCGTGATTAATTAATTCTATCATCACATCCCTTCTTTTAAAATCTAGTTTATCAGTAATAATTTTTTTTGCATAATTAGATATAAATATTATACCTGTAGCATTTAAAAATGTAAATGATTGAGTTAATCTTAATAAAAAATATCTAAATCTATGAAAACGAAACCCATACCTTTTACTTTCACTTGAATCAAAAACCAACATATTTCTTGACATAGTGACATAAGGTCTAAATGAGCCAAAAAATGTACCCCCAACATTAAGAAGAATATCACATGATTGATTTACTTCTTTATTAAATTTAAATATCCACCAAAAAAATCTCATTAATGGATATTTGCCCACATACTCGATGCTTCTTTTTTCTATTTTCTGAAAATCCTTTATTTTACTTAAAGTTTCTGATGAACTCCAAATAATAATTTTTGAAATCTTTTCATTATTAATTTCAATATTATTAAGGATACCCTTTAGATATGTTACTGCACCCCCTAATTTTGCACTTGAAGCATCTATACCAATAATTATTTTTTTCAAACTAAAATCTATATTTAAAATGAACTATCCGATAAACAAAGAATTCAATAAACAAATAAAAAATAAGTTGTTTAATAAAATTAAAACCCAGGTTATTTGACTCAGCAATAGTTGAGCTTGCAGGAATTTGCATTAATATTATAATCAAGAAAATCAATCGTAGAATTCTTTTTAAATCTAATAGATAATCTGGATTATTAATATGTTTTGTTAAATCTCTTTTAATAGATCTAAAAAATATTAAAACAAAAAAACAAATAGTAATAAAAAAAAATGACCCAATAAATGGCCCTAATACATATCCAAAGTTCATTATACCCTCAGTTATAAATCCAGTACTAAAATTTGTTGAACCCTCATATAATCCCCCATAATAAAACTTAGTCAAAAGAATACCACTTGAGCTGGGTTTTGAAGGCCAAATAGATTTAGGTATATAATTTGTAATAGTAGTTAAGTAAGTTGTTCCATAATTAAAATTCTTGTATTCTTTTTTGAATATGATATTTAGAGGGATTATCCCATAAACAGATGTACTTTTTTCTTTTAACGAATCAACTAAGCTGAAATCTTTGTTTAATAAATTTAAACTACCATCATCAAAGCTAACTTGTTGTCTAGCATTATATAGAATAATACTAAGAATTAAAAGCGAAATTGAAAAAAAAATGATTGATCTTTTTTTTACCTCTTTTACAATAAAATGAAAAGCTACAATATTAAAAACAATTGTATTTAACATAACACTTCTAGAACCCGACATCCCACCAATAGCCAAGGTTAAAATAAGATGTATAATATATATTATTGTCCAAAATTTTTTACCCTTAAATTTGAACATTAGAAGAACAATAAAGAAAAATAAATTAATGATTGGTAAGAAGTCTCTAAAGATATAGATGTAACCTAAACCAGACCAACTAATAACTCTTAACTTCATTGAAATAAAATAAGCTTGTAACCCTCCAGCTAATGAAATCATATATAATTGTGATAAAAGAGGTATTAGAGTTAGAAATAAAAGAGAGATAAATATAGGATTTGGATTTAAAAGGATTGGTTTATTTAAGTTTCTTAAAATATCAATATGAAATTTAAAATTACCTATTAGTTTTTGCTCGATTAAAATTAAAAGAATTCCTAAGAAAATATAAACCAGATAAATTATGTATACTTCAAATATTTGCGGACTAACAAAAATATCAAAGAAATATAGAAATAGAAATAGAAAATAAAATTTAGATGGTGTAAATATTTCACTGTTTTTATGAAATGAAAGTAACAATGAAAAAATAAAACCAACTATTATTAAAACTAACATATTAGTTATTACTGATTTTTAAAAAATTTAAATAAAGTATTTCTATTATTTATAAATATAAATATGATTAAACTTAACATTAATAAAAATTTATAGAATAAGCGAATATCATAGTTATTAATTATAAAAATTAAAACAATGGATATTAATAAAAAATAAACAAAAGTCTTGTAAGAATATCCTATATAATATAATTTTTCAGAGGCAACCCATAGTAAAACAAGTAATGTAGAATTAGTAATTAATAGGGCTATTGGTACTACAATTAATCCATTTGATTCTATGAAAGTAAAAAGTATCAAAATATTCACAAAGAAAGCAATTGCATTAAAAACAGAGATTAAATAAGTTTTTTTAACAATATCAGGTCCCATACCAACAATATTAATTAGTGAAAATATTACATTCGATAGTGAAAGAAATCCAAGAAGAACTATACCATCCCAATATTCTTTAGGTGTAAAAAGTTTAAAAATTTCTGGTGAAAAAATTATAAAAATATAAAGTAGAGTAAAAGTAAAAGAACATATTACCAAATAAATATCTCTCAATTTTTGGATATTTCCTTTCTTATTTAGATTTTTCCAAAAAAAAGGGCCCCATGTCATGCGGAGAGCAGTATCAAACATTAAAAATACTGCACACAATTTAAATGAAGCTGCATATATACCATTATCACTTAATGACAAATATGTAATAATTATTAATCTACTTGCGTAGTTGTTTATCCAACTTATAATTGACGAGGGAAGCATTGGCAAGGAGAATCTTAATAATTTTTTTGTTAAAGAAAAATCAATTTTCAATCTGAAATACTTAAAGAAAAAGAGAATAAAAATTATTACAGAGGCTATATAAGAAATTGAAATTCCTAAAAAAAGACCTTCAATACCATAACCATCTAAAAAAACAAAATAAATTGAGGTAAAAAGCATTAAGAAAACTTGAATCATGTTTACTGAAACAAATTTTAATGCCTTCTCTTGAAATCTTAAAAGAGTAGAAAAAATAGCATGTAAACTATAAAATGGAACAGATATCGAAGCAAAAACTATACTTAGATAATAATCAGAATTACTGAATAAAAGTATTGAAATATTTTCAGCAAATATTACAAGAATAGTTGATATGAAAATTGATATATAAAGTATGACTGTTCCTATTGTATTAACTAAGTTTATTTCATTATTTAATTTTTTTTCATCATAATAAAATCGAGATAAAGCCGAATCGAATTGTATAATTGACAATAAATAAATTAAAATAAAAACGGACAGTATCAAGTCATAAGCTCCAAAAACATCAGGGGCAAAATATCTTGTAAAAATTGGAACAAAAATTATACTAGAAGCTTTAGTTAAAATAGTACCTATACCATAAATAAAAAAGTTTTTAGTGAAATTCATTAAGTATTTAACTCTATTAACAAAAAATTTTTTTCCTCTAATAATATCCGACTTTTTTTATTTTCAATTATAAATTTATTATAATCAGGATATATGGTTTTATCTAATAAAATGAAATTTAAATTAAATTCTTTATAAATTTTATTAAATGAATTTGGTGTCATGAATGGATAATTAATAATTAAATCTTTTAAATGAATACTTCCACAGTTATACACCGCAGGAATATAATTTACAAATTTCCATTCAGTATTTAGTAGAAGTTTAGTCCAGTCCATATTGTTTGATGTAAATCTAATTTCCATCCCATCTTTTCTTTTATTTTCAATTATAACAGTTATTTTATTTAAATGAATTGAAATATTTTGTTTATGAAATTTTCTTAAAAAAACAAACGTGCTTATCTGAAAAATATTTAAAATAAAAAAATAAAAAAATAATATATAAAGAGGGGTAAATGTATTTAATGAATATAAAAAAAGACATGATACAAATGAACTAAAAGGAATGACAGCTTCAACATAACGCTCAGGTTCACCTAAAAATCTTGAAAATCTGAATGAGGTTAATATACTAGTTAAAAAACCTATCAAACTTATCTGTGTTGAAAAAATATAAATTGAATTAAGATATTTGTCCTGAAATTCTAGTGGGTTAAAAAATGAATAAATTGCTAAAATTAATAATGGGTTTAAAAAAATTATTATAAAAAAGGAATTTGTATAAATATATGATAGTCTAGATTTTAATGAGCTAAATTTTTTAAACCAAAAATCATATATCCAATCTTTCCAAATACTATCCCTGTAAGAAAATAGAAATTTTTCTGCTAGAATGGAATAATATATTTCCCAATTTCTAATTCTAGTTGTTATAAATATTTTAGAATATTTTCCATGAATCAAGTAAAAAAAAACTAATGATGAAATTGAAATTATAATCATTGTATAATCACCAAAAAGTAGAAACCATAAAAAAGGGAAAATAATTATTATTTGTTGTGCAAATAAATTAGATCCCCATATCAGATAAGAGGCAATAAAAGCTACACAAATAAAAATAAAGTTATTATTAGTGTTTTCAATAAAAAAAATACTAATAAAAAAAATAAGAATTAATAAGAGACCAATGCCACGAACGCTCAAACCATAAATTCTTGAGTTTTGTTGATGAAAATATTGCGGAGTAAAGGAAATTAAAAAAATTAAACTCAAAATAAAAAAATTTGATTCACCTTGAATTTCAGTACTGGAATAAAATAAAATTGAAATAATTAAAATCAAAAATATAAGCACTGGATTTAATAAAAAAGCTACGCTACTCAATTTATCTTTGGGTAAATATGATATCAATTTGAAAAAAAACTGAGGATCATAGATAGGCATCTTATTCAAAAAATTAGGAAAATAAGAAAAGAATTTATTTCCATTTTTTTTTATTGTATCAGTGTAATGCTCATAAAATTTATGATCGCTTCCTTTTCCTACAAAAAAATATGATATTCTAAATAGCAGTAGAAAATAAAGAATTAAAAAAATAAATATTAATATATGTTCTAAATTCATAAAGTATATTTTAATTCATCAGGATAATTTACTAAAACACCCATCCCTTTACTTTGAAAAACTAACAAACTTCCTAACGCTATTGCTGAAACATTTGTATTATCTCTTAAGTTTAAAACTTGTTCAATCGAACCACCACCACCTTGAGCAATAACTGGTATGTTAACAGATTTTGATATGTTGTTAAAAATTTCATTATCAAATCCATTCCAGGTTCCTTCTCTGTCAATAACAGTAACAAGTAATTCACCAGCACCTAAATCTTCCATTTTTTTTGCCCAATCAATTGGTTTAAATGGTTGCTTTTTTTTTCCTGAGTGACTATATATATTATACTTTCCAAAAAAATTTTTTTTTAAGTCAAAAGAACATATAATACTTTGGCTTCCAGTACTTTTTGTAATTTCTTTTATAATATTAGGATTTGAAAAACTTATAGAATTTAAAATTACTTTTTCAAAACCAATATTTAAGATTTTTTTCACTTCATCTAAACAAGATATTCCTCCACCATATGATAAGGGAACAAAACACTCATTTGCAATTTCTTGTAGCGTATTATAATTAGGGGGTGTTTTATTTATTGTGGCTCTTATGTCAATAAATGAAATTTCATCTACACCAATTTCATTAAATATTCTTACAGTATTTATAGGGTCACCTATATAATTAATTTTCTTAAACTTAATTGTTTTAACTAACGACGAATTATATAACTGAAGACATGGAATAATTCTTTTCTCAATCATTTTATTTTTGAAAAATTTTCTAATAATTTTTTTCCAAAGTTGTGACTTTTTTCAGGATGGAATTGTACACCATAAATATTATTATTTCTTATACCCGAATTAAAATCTAACCCATAGTTTGTATTCATAATAACATTCTCAGAAAATTGACATTTTACAAAATAAGAATGTACAAAGTAAAACTTGGAATTTAATAGCATGTCTTTACTTAATAAATTATCATTTATTATATCTATTTTATTCCAACCCATATGTGGGGTTTTTATTTCAGTACTAATTTGATTTTTAAAATTTAATACCTTTCCTTTTATCCAACCTAAACCTTTTTCTAATCCCTCTTCACTAGATTCTAACATTAATTGCATTCCTAAACATATACCTAGGATAGGTATTTTATCAATCAAAGCTTTTTTATTTAACACATCAATTAATTTCATTTTGACTAATGATTTCATAGCATTATCAAAAGAGCCAACGCCTGGTAAAATTAATTTACTAGCATTTGTAATCTCATCAATATTAGAGCTAATTTTTGAATCTACATTAAGCACTCTAAACATATTATGTATAGATCCTAAATTACCCATACCATAATCAACTATAATTATCATTTTTTATTATAATCTACAGGGAAACAATATTTTAAATAAAATGAAACAGGCACAAGACTAGCTTTGGAAAGCAAATAAAAGAGGGGTTTAAAAAACTCAAATCTTTTTTTATAAGTTGGGAATTCATACCAATATCTAGGTTTTTTATTCATTATAGATAAATATTCTTCATCTGTAAGCTTCATTCTCTTTTTAAAATAATTAAGTAATTGAGGTTCAATATATGGCTCATTATTATAATATTCTTCAATAGCTTTTTTCCTTGACATAATTCCAGATCTAACAGATGCAGAAAGAGTATTATTTCTATAATCAATGGAAAACTTTTGAGGACAATATATACTATGAAAAAATGAGGTCATTCTATTTTCTAAGTGATGACCTCCATAATATTGCCAATTAAATTCTTTCGTTAAAAATTCTTGTGCATCCTCTTTACTGTATTTAATATACCAAAGCGGTCTGATTTTTTTTATCCGATAAAAAAGTGTCCATTTTAAAAATCTCCAAAATGTCATTAAAGGATATGTCTTCATTTTTCTTGAACCAAACTTTTTATGTATTGATTTTATATACTTTCCATCAAAATAATTTTTACCAAGTGGGCTTATTCCTTCAGCAACAAAAGAATGCCCTTCCAATACATATTTGATTTTATACTTTGATGCAGCTCTATACATTACTTCAGCTAATGCCAAATCAGTAGATGCTTCAATTTCAGGAACACTTGCTAAAAAAAAGGATTTAAAAATATCATCAGATTCATTATTATCAATTACATAAGTATAAAGATCAACATTAAGTTTTCCTAATACCTTTCTGATATTTTCTGTCGCAATAGAGGTATTCCATGTATTATCATAGTGGACAGCTAAAGGTCTTAATCCTTTCTTTACGGCCCAATATACCATATATGAAGAATCTGTTCCTCCACTAACACCAACTACACAATCGTATTTTTTATTTCTTCCATCAAATTTGATTTTTTTTATAATATTATCTATCCTTTCTTCTCCTTTTTCAGTTCCTGTATCAAATTCATTTTTTAATTCATCCATCTGATGACAATAATTACAGATACCTTCATCATCAAAACTTATTGATGGAACAGTTTCATCGTAAATACATTTTTTACAAATTTTCAAGTTATTCATGAAATTTTATTTAATTATAGTTTAAAGAAATCTCAAATTAATTACATTTTTTTAATAATAATTGGTGAACCATAAGCTTTACAATTATCAGGAATACTTTTGTTAACAAAACTATTTGCACCAATAACTACACTATTGCCAATTTTAACTCCTTTCTGAATTATTGTATTAGGACCTATATAACATGCATCCCCAATAGTTGTTTTTTGATATTCATATTTTTCTTTACCACCACTTAAGGCCCATGCTACAGTATCATGGGAATATATTTGTACTCCACATGAAACACTACAATTAGATCCAATTTCCAAACCACCACTTCCATCTAACAAAGTATTTGGACCAATCCAAGTATTCTTTCCAACTTTGACATCATCAATTACAATTGAATTATCATATATTGAAGTTCCTTTTCCAAAACCTAAATATTTTGCTTTTTCAAATCTATCTGAAATATAATCACCAAATGGTAAAACCCTGTTGTATTCCTTCTTTTTTAGATTTCTTAATTTCTTGAAAAAAGACTTTATATCCATTAAAATTAATTAAAACAAGTATTATAAAGTTAGCTAATTTTATTAGTGATAAACTATTAATTGATGTTGGTTTTATGAATAAAAATTCTACACCACCACTCAAAATTCATAAACGACCATATTAATAGTCTATGATTAATTTTTTTATTTATATGTTCATTAACGATTTTTTTTATGAATTCTTTATTTATGTATTTTGTAGAAACAGTTTTTTTTGACAATAAGAGTTCTTTTACATATTCAGCATTTTCACCTCTAAACCAGCTTTCATCAGGTGAAGAAAACCCTTGCTTTTTCCTATTTATAATTTTTTCAGGTATAAATTCCATCATAGCTTTTCTTAAGACGTTTTTACCATCATCATATTCTCTGTAGGATAATGATTTTTTGGATTGTAAGTTTTCATCAATTTTTTCAATCTCTTTATTTAGATTTCCTAATTTATGTTTAGGAGGTATTTTCATAGCCAAATCTACTAAATCATTATCCATAAAAGGGAACCTTTCTTCAAGGCCACTTGCCATTGCTAATTTATCCCCAACAAGAAATAGACCTGGCAAGAAGGTTTTAATTTCAAAATATAAAGAATTATTAATATGATCACCTGGATTATCATATTTTAATTTATCATTGAAGGTAAACACCCTTTCAAAGACCTTCCTTGGGCTAGTAATATCAATATTATTTAATACTTTTTTTGTGAAAAGTTCTTTCTTTTTATCATCAGGAACTAAGCGTTGCCAAAACTCATAATATTGTTCAAAAAAATCATTCTTATCAAGCGATTTAAAAACTTTGTAATATCTCCACGGATAGCCACCAAATAACTCATCACCACCAGTACCCTGTAAACACACTTTTACAAATTTAGATGCTAATCTCGATATATAATAATTTGGGTAAGACATTCCAACTCTTAAATCCTCTAGGTGATAGACTAATTTTGGTAATGACCATTTAATATCACCCGCATTCATAACTTGTTCAAAGTGTTCAGTTTTAAAATGATTTGCCATCAATTCAGCATCTTTTCTTTCATCGAAATTTACCTCCCTTCCACTAACTTCACTCATGTCGAAGCCACAGGTAAAAGTGCTTAATCTATTTACATGTTTACTAGCTATAGATGTGATTGAGCCTGAGTCCATTCCCCCAGAGAGATATGATCCAACAGGTACATCTGAAACCATCTGTCGTTCTACAGCTCTTTCAAAAAGCTTTTTTGTTTCTTTTTTTGCATAATCAAATGACATTGAATTATCACAATTAGAAAAATCATAATCCCACCAAGAGCTATGTCTTATATATGAAGTGTTTTCATTAATAACTACTGTATTGGCAGGTGGCAACATTGTTATTTCTTTGAATAAGGTATTGTAAGAGAAAATATTTTGAAAAGTAAAATATTCATTTAATGCGTCTAAGTCAACATCAATTTCATAATTAGGGTGTTCAATTATTGATTTAATTTCACTTGAAAAACATATACATTTTCCGTCAAACCAATAATACATTGGTTTAATTCCATATCTATCTCTGCTAAGCACCAATTCATTTTTAGAAATATTCCATGCTGCAATAGCAAACATACCATTTAACCTCTCAAAAAATTTAATACCAAAACAAGATAAGCCTTCACAGATAACTTCAGTATCAGAATTTGAAACAAAAGTATGTCCTATTTTTTCTAATTCTAACCTTAATTCCTTATAATTATATATACAACCATTAAATACAATAACCCAATCTCTGTCATTTGAAAACATAGGTTGTTTGCCATTTTCAGAAATGTCTAAAATTGCTAATCTTTTATGCCCTAGTGCAATATTGTTGTCAAAATAAAAACCTTCACCATCTGGACCTCTATGATTAATTTTAGAAGCCATCTTTTTAAAATGTGACTCATTTATTTGCTGATTATCTAAATTATATAAACCAAGTAAACCGCACATTTACATACAAGATTTTAATTCTCTAATTATTTGTTGCTGCAATTCAAAAGTTAAATCGTTATATAATGGCAAAGCTAAAGCATGGTTGAAACACCATTTACTATTTTTTAAATCACCCTTTATCTCAATTAGTGGTCCATTTTTGTATGCATTATGCATATGAAGAGAATATGACCCTATTTGAACTTCAATACCCTTTTTCCTCATTTCAATCATTGTCTCATCTCTATTTTCAACATAAACTATATATGTTTGAAATGAATGCTGACATTTGGGCTTAGGGTCTAACACTTTTGGAAGATTTATCTGATCAACTTCAGAAATAAGTTTTTTGTAATTATTCGCTAAGGATATTCTTTTTTTTAATAAATCATCAATATCATCTAGTTGCCCTAAGCCAACAGCGGCTTGAATATTTGAAAGTTTATAATTTGTTCCAATCATATTAAATGATACTCCTTCTCGACTAGCACCTGTCATATCCATTCCAAAATGTTTATAAGAATTAATCCAATCAGCCCATTTTTTATTGTTTGTAGTAACAATACCACCTTCACCAGTCGTAATAAATTTTCTTGGATGTAATGAAAAGACTGAAATATCTGCTTGATTTCCTACTTTTATTCCCTTGTAAACAGCACCGATTGAACATGCTGCATCTTCAATTATAAATAAATTATATTTTTCTTTTATTTCATTTAGTTTATCATAATTAAGAGGTGCTCCAAATAAAGAAACTGGAATTATAGCTTTAGTTTTACTATTCACAGCGTTTTCTAAGGCATTAAAATTTAATAACATGTCCTCTTTTGATACATCTACAATTACTGCCTTTGCGCCAACAATAGAAATTACAGATGCAGTAGCGGGATAGGTATAATCAGGAACAATTACTTCATCACCTGGTCCAATTCCAAGGGCTCTCAAAGCAACCTCTAAACCTGTTGTAGCGGATGTAACACAATGCAAATATTTACAACCAATGTATTCTTTTAACTTTTTTTCAAATTCACGAGTAACTGGACCTTCAGTCATATATCCACTATCTAATACATCAGAAACTTTATCCTTTATACTTTGCGTTATATAGGGTTTTATCAGAGGAATTTTCATAATATTTTTTAATTATAATAATTATCAATTATATAATCTGCTATAGATAATGAAGCTGTTGCACCTGGTGATGGTGCATTTAGAATGTGAATTTGATTTTCTTCTCTTACAACATTAAAATCCATCAATAGCTTTCCTTGATTATTCATTGCTTGTGCTCTAACTCCAGCAGTACCTTTTACAAGATGAGAAGAATTAATATCTGGAACTAGTACCTGGGCTTTTTTAACAAAATCTGACATTAATAAAGAACCTTTTAATTCTTTTAAACAAAAAAGGAAATTATTGGTGGCAAACTTAATAAATCCTTTGTATGAGACTGAATCTAGAAATTCATTAATTGAAAAATCTGTGTTTTTATAGCCTTCTCTTTTAAATGCAAAAACTGCATTTGGACCAACTTCTCTTTGATCGTTCGTTAACCTGGTAAAATGAACACCTAAAAATGGATATTGAGGGTCAGGAACTGGATATATTAAATGGTTTACTAATTGTTTAGCCTCAGGTTTAAGCATCAAATATTCTCCTCTAAATGGTATAATTCTTAAAGGTCTTGAATTTCTAGTAAATTTTGAATAATTTTTATCAGCATATAGACCCCCACAACTAAATATATAATCAAATTTCCACTCATTTTTTTTATCTGATATAATTACCTTATCATGAGATTTTTTAGCTGAATTAATTTTAGTAGAAAAAATTATTTCACCTCCATTTTTGATTATTATATCTTGTAATTTATACATTACTTTTTTATAATCAACAATACCCTCTTGAGGAACTAATAAAGTTTTTTTTGAGGAAACAAACGGTTCTCTCTTTTTTAATTGTGATTTTGTTAGAAATTCTAAGTTTTTTAATCCATTTTTCTTTCCTCTTTCAGCAAGATTATTTAAAAAAGGGATTTCTCTATCGTTTGAAGCAACAACTATTTTACCACAAATATCATGATTAATTTCGTGATTTTGACAAAATTTTGTCATTTGATTAATTCCAGCTACAGCTAGTTTAGCTTTTAAAGAACCAGGCTCATAATGTAAACCACAATGTAAAACACCACTATTTCTTCCTGATTGATGGAGACCCAGCTTAGGTTCTTTTTCAAAAAGAGTAACCTTTGAATTTGGGAACTTTAATTGAAGTTTATATGCTAGAGATAAACCAATTATTCCACCACCAACTATACCTATTTCTTTATTCATCTAATCCCGTTTTAATTCTCCATTTAATTAATTCAAGCAAACCTTGTTCCAAGTTGTATTTATATGTAAAATTAATCTCTTTTTCAGCTTTAACTTTTGAACCAATCCTGTTTTGAACTAGTGATCTTGCATCATCCTTTGTATAGGGTTTATATATGACCTTTAGATTTGATTTTTTTAATTTTAAAATTGTATCACAAAGTTCTTTAATTGACGTTTGAACTTCAGTACCAACATTATACATACCAAATTTTATATCACTATTTAATGCACAGATATTAGCTCTCGCTACATCTTCAACATATATAAAGTCATAAGACTGACTTCCATCTCCATTAATTTGAGGTGATTGTTTGGCTTGTATTTTATTAAGCATAATTGGTACTACACCTGTATAAGCAGCAGTTTGATCTTGATGTGGTCCATAAACATTCATATATC
>CENF01032277.1_pt1 | contig 20338 bp, 17 predicted proteins | sample 361291 | NCBI WGS metagenome assembly CENF01 (sample SAMEA2619399, study PRJEB7988) | marine metagenome | isolation source: saline water (ENVO:00002010), including | reverse complement strand
GAAAACACTCGGATCAGATCCAGCAGTGAAACAAGCCTGAGCTTCAACTAAGAATTTAGCCTCAGTTAGAGCATCAGTAGAGTTAGAACCAGCGTCTGTAGACGATGAGATCAACTGAGTAGCTGATGCCATCTCTCTTGCAGTAGAACTGTTACCAGTAACTGCTGCATTGTCGTGTCCTACATAAGCATATTCTAAGTCACGCTTGATTTCTTTTAGTGTCTTACCAAGTTGGTAAGCAGTTTCCTTAGCTCTACCATAAGTAGCGACAACATCGGCTGTTGCTGATACTTCAAAGGTTTTAGCAAGGATTTGAGTATTCCCAGTTCTCATTGTAGTCGGAGACTGAGTTCCGGCAGAGAATGCAGCACCCTCGACCTTTTTATTATCTGCTGCTGAAGCAAGTGTATCTTCTTGATACTCATACACTCTAGCAGAGCATTTTTCGGTTTTAATCATAGTGGTAAATGGAGTATCTGCCGGAGTGATATTAGAAATAATATCCGACACATCTTCCTTCAGTCCAATTTGATTATATGACGTATAGACAGCCATCTTATTTTCCTTTTCTAGTTACGATGGTTAAAATTAAGCTTCCCAACGCTTTAATAGAACATCAGATATATCATCTAAGTCTTTTGATTGAGATTTAGCTAAAGCAACACTAGCCTCTTTAATTCTTTGAGATTTCATAGAGTTAGCATTAGAAGGAGCCTTTTTACTTTTAAGGGTCTTCACCGAATTGACCTTCTTCTTCTTAACAGTCGCTACTTTTTTACCCTTATCATAAAGTCTAGCTTTATTTAATATCTTGATCACATTAGGATCAACATATTGGTTAACCTCATTTTCGGCTAAACCTTGGGATATGGCATAAGAACGGATATCGTTATACAAGTTATTATTCCAATCAGGAACAGTCGCTTGTAATGTACTCACACATTCTTTAGCAGCTTCTTGCATTCTTAAATTATTCTGATTACTGATCTCCTTATAGAAAGCATCAGCCTCTTCATTTAAGAATTTGTAGTCTTCTTCGGCTTCTTTAGCTTCTTTTCTGAGTTGGGCGAAGTCTTCTGCTGACATGGCTTTTGATGCAACGAGCATATCCACATCTTTATAAGGCTTAAACCTTTTCTCAGCGTTCTCCAACATCTTCTGAAGAACGACATTAGACTTAGAAATAGCATCATCAGCATCTTTACGTTGTTTTGCCACTTCTTGAGACTTACGAGTGAGACTAGCTTCCTGACCATAAAGTCTCTTAAGATCCTTAACAGATGCCTGAACTGTTTCACCGTCAACAATGACTTCAACTTCTGCATCATCATCAAGAATTTCTTTTTGATCTTCTTCATCAGTTTCATCATCTTCCTCTTCGGTTTCTTCAGTTTCTTCTTCAGGGTCTTCAGGTTCTTCAGTGACTTCATCACTTTCTTCTGTCTCTACCTGAGTGTCGTCACTAGTCTCTTCAGTTTCGACTTCAGGTTTATCCTCTGCCTCAGGCTCGGATGGCTTTTCAGCGTCCTCTTCCCATCGTGAGAGAATAGCATCAGCAGCATCGTCAGCAGACAATGGTGCTAAATTCGGTTTGGTATTATTTTCGGATTGTGTTTGAGTTTCCATTTATTCCTCTTTTGAACTGTTTAAATCTTTGTTTTTAGCCTCAATCTCATCCTTAACTTGGATGTCTTGTTTGAGGGTGCTAATAATGTCCACTAAAGCTCGGTAGTGATCATAAGCTTTTTCTCTTTTTTCCTTCTCATCAGGCTTAGTTGAGGTGAAGGTAGCGAATGAACCGTCAACCATTCTATTTAGAACCTTATTAAAGGTTTCATTTTTCAATAGGTTGTCGGCATCAACACCTAACGCTATTAGGTCTTGTTCTTTCTGTGACATAATCTCTCCTTTATTGATTTAGCCAGTTGGTGATGCGATTGCTCTGACATCGTCAGCGTTTCTCGCAATCTCTAATTCAGCGTCATCAACCTTCTTCTTATGAGCTAGTTGCTCTTCTTTAAGGTCTTGGTTGTCAGACGCTATGGCATGAGAACTTTCAGCTTTCATTTTATCCAGTTCAAGTTTCATCTTGCCTAACTCAGCTTCCATTTGGGTCTTCATTTCTGCAACCTGAGTTTGTCTTTCTTGTAATTCTAATTGTTTCTGAGCCATTTGAACTTGCATCTGCTCTTGCTGAGAAGGTTCAGGTGGTTGTAATTGCTCAGGTGGAGTTAAGAACTCCTCGACATTTAATATTCCTTGTTTTTGTAGAGCCTCTTTCATCATATTGTATCGATTTGGAAGTTGATACATAGGTTGTAAATTTGGATCTTGTGAGAATAAAGTATGGAGTTGCATAAACTTCATGGCATCTCTTTCTTGTTCTCCATATCCTAACTTTAGCTCAACCATGACATCTCTTTTTTCTTTCCAGTCACTTGGGTTGATTTGGACAAAAGAACCGGCAATATCCACTACCTTATCGTATTGCTCATTTTCAACTACAAGTCTGTAAACTTCATGGAATAGAGGTTTCATAAATTGGTTAGCAAAGTTTCTAGCTATAATCTTTTGCCTTTGCTGAGACATAGTAGCTAGTTGCTCTACCATAGCAGCAGAATTTTGTTTGCTTATAGCGTCTTTATTTAAACCTTGTGATAACTTTGATACTCCAGTAGCGTCTTCCTTATCCTCATCTAACATCTGTAAAGTTTGGAATATAAATGGGTTTAGAGGAGACTGAGGCATCGGTGCAATAGCATCAGGTCTACTTACATTAACTAAGCCACCAACTCTATTATCTATTAATTCTCTTGGGTTAGTTAGACCACCCTTAACAACCATGTATCTAGGGTTATTTGTTACTACTGCATGGTCTAAAATAGACCTTGTTAAAATCGTTCTAGCATTTTGTGTAGCTATGATTTTAGAGGCGAAGTTAGATCCGTAAAATGAATGAGGTATCGGAATTGGACTAAAGACAACAAAAGGCTTTCTATCAACTTCGGTACACTCTAAAAGAATATTACCAGCTTTGCATACCTTATAAAGATAAGCTATCCCAGTTCCTTCTTTATCTAAATTCACATAGCATTCGTGAACCATAATATCTCGGACTTGATCTTGGTAGCCTTTGCTATCAAAGCCTCTACTAGCACCTATAGATTCAAATCGAGCTAATATCTCAGGGTCAGTTTCTAATTCGACATCTTCGTGGTCACTTCCTATATCTTTCAGCTTGTCTTCTGAGTAACCCATTTCCCTTAACTCAGATAGAGTTTTTCTAGTTCTATGACATACAAAGTTAACTTCATCTAAAGATTTAGCTTGTGGCTCAATTAAGAACTCTTCAGGAGCGAGTGCCTCTATCTGCACCTGACTTGCATCTCTTGTAACAAGAATAGTACCGGAGATTAAGCCGACAGCATTTGTTTCACTTTCTCCTAGCTCAACATCATCTTGAGCAATCAACATATCGAGTTCATCTTGGGTTACATCAGTAAATTCCTCTTCAATAATCTCTTCACGGTCATCCCAAAATATCTTAGCTACACCAACTCTTGCTGTTAATCCATCGTGGATAACTGAGTTCATTACAGCGTTTACATCATTCTGTCTAAACATGACATAGTCCGTATACTTAGAACATACCTCAGCCGTTTCTACATCGTCAGCATTTTGAGGAGCAAACTTCACTATGTTATTACCAGCAGAAAAGGTCTCCAGTAATCCAGCTTTTAATGCCTCAACACTATTGTATACATCTTGAGATACAAACTTTGAGTTTCCGTCATGAGCTGGCCTTGGAAGAGTTGCATTGTAGTACTCGGTAACTTTCTTTCGCTCTCGTGAAAGCTCACTGTCGTAGTAACCTACTGCTGTTCTTATGTTATTCTCTACAACACGGATGATGTCTCCATCTTCCATTGCTTTGTAGTCTTTTTTATCTGCCATAATTAAATCATTTCCACATAAAATTGATCTTTACTTTCCACTGGTTCCCATGCTCCTTCGTGAACATAATTAGCTAAAGCCAACGACATTACACAGTCATCAAAGCAACCATGTTCAGCCTCCATAGCACCACTTTCAGTGACGATATATGTAAGCATCTCTCTTAAAGTTGTTTTGTCATTGAGTTCTAACTCTTCCTCTCTCATTGACGCTCTTAATTGGTCAATAATAAGAGGCTTAGTTTTTACTGTTGTTGTAAAACCTAATTTGACAGTCTCACGGTCAGTGATTTTGTCATGTTGTATTTCAGTATAAAAATTAGGGTAGGCAAGATCTTTTCCTAACCTAGTACAAGTTAATATTCCGTGGGAGTTATTTTCAACACAGATAAAGGCTTCATTGTAATAGGTTCCCAATTGAAAGAGTATTGTAGCGAAGTAGTCAGGGTGGACATGACCTCTCCATGTCGCAACTTGTCTTTTTTTACTATCGAGAACTGTTGCCACGGAGTAATCTCCGGATCTGATTCCCATAGAAACATCTGCTCCGATGACATACCGTTCTCCGTTGTCGTGTTTTAAATAAGTCGTTAACTCACCTCTTGAGTGGTTGACCCATTCCTCACCTTCTAAAGCAAGTCTTTCTTTTACATCTTTCGTTAAAGGTAATAACTTTTGAAGTTGTGAAGGGTTAAACACTGGACGACCAGTAGTCAGGAAAGCCTCTTCAGGCTCTGCCGGATACTCTTGTCTAAATAAATCAATGCCATTTTGAGCAATCTTACGCCTTCTAAACATAAGTTGTTCATTATCGAGCTTAAATTTCTTAGCTAACTCCCTTTCTTCAGGGGTTCTTTTAAATTTCTTAGATACAGTTTCTCTATAAGTAGGATCGGTAAACCAAGGAATAAAAACCGGAACATAACCGTTTCTACCCTCTACTGCACCTTTCCATAAGTCATAGAATACACCTGATACACCGTTAGCTGTTGATTCAATGAATATAGCTGTATTAGGTTCATTAGGAACTGCTTGAACTAGACCGTTCCATATATCTTCTGCTGAAGATTTGTTCCAAAAGGCTAACTCCGAGGCATGACAGTGTGTTAGAGTTTCACCTCTACCAACTGAATCACCACCAGCAGTTGCAACAACAAACGAACTATCTAAAACATCAAAAGATAACTCTCTTCTACTAGAATACTTCGTATGTGGTTTTAATATCTCAGGGCAATTCTCATGAAATCTCTTAGTCATGTCGAATAAGGCTCTTGTACTATCTGCATGGTGGGTAATCACCATAGCTTTTCTTGCTTTATTCTGACTTACTGAGAAGTATAAGTATCCACCAACATATGTTGATAGACCTTGTTGCCTAGCCTTTAGAATGATAACTCTAACCTTACCTTCTGTAGACTTTTGACCATCAACAGCTTTTTGTAAGATTTCTTGAGCTGGGTTTAAGGCAAGTGGAGCAATTTCACCTGACTTAGTTCTTATTTTTAGAGCAGATTTAGAATAAAAAGGAAATTCATCTTTAAGGCGTTTACGGATTATCCGTAGTTTTCGATCCATCGTCTTCTTCAGACTGAGCTAACGTGGCTAAAAACTCTTCAGCTTTATGCATTGTTACCTCGTTCTTAGATGCTGGTTTCTGTTTCGTAAAATCTAGTACTAAACGAGCTGCACTTAAACGCTCTCTTGTTTCTCCCACTGTAGTCATAACTTCAACGGCAGTTTTGAGTGCTGTTTTTGCATATTCGTTTTCGATATTGTATTTATCAGCCATAATCTCGACTAGCCTTTCTGCTTCCTTTTTATTTTTTGCTCTTATGGGTTCTATTTGCTCTTTTCTGTAGCCGTCAGGAACCCCTCTTGGACGACCACTATTCTTTTTCGGTTTATTAGACCACTCTTTTCTTAAGGCTCTTCCTTCTTCGGTATCCATCAAAGTGCTAAAGTAATTTCTTTTAGGAGCCTTCTGAGGAAACCTTGTCTTAGATGGAGACTTAGGTCTTTGCTTTCTCTGAGCCGTCATGCACTCAACGCTCCTTGACCCATTGATAAAGCACCTTCTTCTTCCTCTTGGTCTTCACCTAGAGCAAGAGCTGTTAAAAACATAGCCAATATCGTACCCAATGGGTGACCGTAGAATTTAACAAACTTGGATGAGGGTTTATTGTTCAAGTTATCTTGTATAAATTTAGCCGTGCTAGGAGCGTGTCTTTTAAATTCTTGGGGGTTAATCATATACGCTGCAATGGCATCAGCTACTAATTCGGTTGTAGATTGTTCATATCCTTGAGATTGTTTTATCCATTTCTTATGGTTATTTTCAGCTTCAAAATACTGAGGACTATCTGCACCGTATTTCTTGGCTATAAACTTTAGAGCTACTTTTGTTTGTATGTTGGCTGCGAATGAGCCATATCTTGGAATAAGAAGTTTAGATTTATCGCCTTGATATGAAATAGGTCTTAGTTGAAGTTCTACTATTTCCTTTGCAATAGTAGCTCCAGTGCCTTTACGACCATGACCATCTCTTGTTCCTTGCATAATATTGTTGAATAAAGAGGCTAACTCACCCTCTATAGTCGCTGTTTGTACGATATTTGGTTTAGCATTTTCTCTTCCGTATCCTAAGTCTGTTATCGAGCTACTACTAAACTTTACATCTTGCCTAGCAAGGGCATGACCTACCTCATGGAATTTTGTCCACAGTCTATTCATAGATATAGCATCAGGGTCACCGGTGAGCCTTTTCAGTTTCTCTCTATCACTTTTGCGACCACTTAAGACAAGGCTTTTATCTACAACTTTACCAGTTTTCGGATTATATCTATGCTTAACAAAACCAGATAAAACAGCATCATTAGGTATGGGTTGCCCATAAAGTTTTCTTAATGTCTTTGTATCCTTAGCTAAGTGGATGATATATCCTAAAGCACTCGCTACTCCTAAAGCCTCAGTTGGTGAAATTCCAAACTCGTGTGGTGAGCCTTTTTTACCTACCTCAAAAGCTTTTTCAACAGTAGGTAATGTCTCATTTATTTCAGTAGAACTGGGCGAGGGTGGATTACGTCTGCTATCATTTCCACTTTCTCTTCCGAGGAGTTCTGTGAGAAGGATGGGGGGTTTTGATTCGATCTGTTCTGCTGCAATAGTTCTGCTTGATACATCCCTTGCAGTAGTAGACCCATGTCTTCCCTCATATGCCACGGTATCTTTTTCTTTGAAGGCTTTTGCTCCTTGACTGAATTGTTCATGTTGAAATCTCCCACCTAAGTCATTAAATAAAGTTTGATCATATTTCCATTGCAACGCCTGAGCAGATTGAGGTGTTATATTAAGTTGCCTTCCTATCTCCTCAAATAGCCTCTTAAACGTAGGCAACTCTGCTGCTGTTGGCGTATCAATTAAGATACTAGCGTTTTTAGATTTCCCATACAAGGGGTTGGAAAGTCCACCAGTTATTTTTCTTATGCCTCTACTTGCCCATAAATCTATAGTTACATCATTCATACCATTTAGATTTAAGTAGAATGGAGCTACTTTCTGACCAAATATTTGTACGGCTGGAACTGATGCATTCATACCACCTAAAATCTTAGCTTGTTTACCTAGTCCTATTTCTGCTCTTTTAGCATCTATCTCTTTTTTAGTTTTGGTTGAGTGTAGCCACTCCATAGCACCTTCAAGACCCATAGTTTTAACCATATGATCTAATAGTCTTAAAGCCGGTTCCTTAGAGGCTCCTTTAAAACCTAAAATCTTTCCAGTTGTTGGGTTAACAATTCTTTCTTTACCGTCAATAACTGACTTTTCACCGATATTACCAGTTTCAAAGTAATGTAAGGCTAGAGATGCACCTTGCCTAAAGTTAGTGATAGGTTTTTCACCAATAGAAGTAAGAGCAGTTAAAAGAAGTAATAATTTTTTATTATTTGGATCTTTTAATTCAGGCATTACAGTAGAAGATGTATTTATAGTATCTGCAATATCTTGGTCATACCAATCACCGGCAATGGGATCATTGTCTAGTTGATATTTAATTTGTTTAGAAAGTTCATCTTTAACTAAATTGAAGTCTTCTTCATTATTTACAATATCAAGTTTTCTTCCATACTTTTCTAATTGGTGTGCCTCAAGTATCTTTCCGATTTCTTCAACAGATCTTTTAGGAGCAGCAGTTAAAGGGTTTAGTAACTCTATGTACTCATCAGTTTCAGTAATAGTTTCTTCATTAACATCAGTCTTCATACCTTGTTGACCGACAACTCTTTCTAAGTATGGGATAACATATTTAGCTGAGTTAGGGTCTTTCAGGGTAGCCTGAAGATCCTTAATTACTCTTTGAGCAGTTTCTACTGGGTTAGATCCTAAGTTCTTTTTTAATGTAGATAAAGTCGCCATGACTTTAGCTTTATCCACTTTAGGCATATTAGTGTCATTGTCAGCTTCTTGGATTAACTCATCAGCAAGAGCTTGGTTGTCAGCAATTCCCCTTTGATAGTTAGGGTTGTTTTGCCAATTTGCTGTTCCTTGGTTATTTTGATTTGTAGGGTTATTTAAAGAGTTATTTAGAGCTTGGTTTGGCTCTCTATCTCTAGCTATATTATTCTGTGTAATAGCTACGTTCATTGCCCTGATTAACTCAGTTAAACCTTGTACCCTACCACCTTGACGTACAGAGTTACGGTAACTAGCTATAGCTCTTTTTAAAGCTGGGTTTGTTGCCGTCATGTCCAATATAGTTAAAACTTGTTCAACTTTATCTTTATTTAAACCAGTGGCATCTTCCACCGTGAATTGAGGGGAGTTCGGAGCTGGGGGAGCGTTATCTTGGTCTAGCTGTTTATTTAATTCTATTCTTTCGTTTTCTTCTTGGAGTAATCTCTGCTCTTCGGCTAATGTTTCAGCCTCTATTCTTTTCTGTTCGTCAATAGCTTGTTGTCTAATACTAGGATCTTTAATAGTCTTTATCGGTGTACCATCTTTGTTTTTCTGAATGTAGTCATCTACTACGGACTTATTAACACCTCTTAATTTGTCTATGGCACGACCCCCAGCGACAATACCAAGTTGCCCAAGTAAAGATGCACCCCCAGTAGTTATAGCTGCACCACCTGAGGCTATAGGGCGTAGTACCTTCTCAGTATTGATAGCACCTTTGTCATAACCAACACTCCCACCAATTGGAGAGAAGTTGTCGGTAATTTTTGATAATCCTTTCTGATATCCTGAATTATGAAGTTTACTAAGCTCGTTAGACATCTTCATAAATTTAATAAGTTCTTGTCCTTCTCGAAGGTGACCTACCAATCTTTCAACTGATTCAAACTCTTTAACTCCGACAATATTCTTAGTTTTGTTTCTAGCCTCTTCAAAGCCTATATTTGCAAGTATCTTATCTTCTACTAAAGAAAATTCATCTAGATCGGTGATTTTAAGCTGTGTTTTTAAATCACTTATTCTGTTTTTCATATAATTGTTGATGTGCTTATGAGCAGTATCAACAGTAACCCTTGCTCCATTTTGAGACATTTTGTCTAAGTCTTGAAGGTCGAAGTTATTATCCTCAGCTATTTGTTTTAGTAATATAGCTAAATCAGTAGCTCCTTCTTTAGGAGTTGAAGTCTGTTTCGTTTTACCATCACCACTAACACCACTAAATACCTTATTAATACCTTTAGCAGTACCCTTAGCAGTATCAGCAGCTAAACTAGCTCCTGAACCATAGACTTTACCGATAACAGCAGAATCTATAAGTCTATTTTTAACTTCATCTGAGGTGTATTCGCCACCCTGATAAGCAGAGGCTAACATAGAGGCTGCATCTTGAGTAGATTCAGTAATACCCTCAACAGCTCCTCTTTTAAGAGTTGTCTTAACTAACTCTTTAGATGCTTGTACATATCCTTTTTTATGAAGAGCATTCGCAACTTGTTTAACCGTCATTTTGGCTAGTTGATCCTTAGGTATAACTTTACCAGCACCAAACTTATCTAGAAAACCAATTACTAAACCAACACCGAGTGCTATGTCTTCATCATAAGATCCGGTTTTCTCTTCTGTTTCTAAGGCAACTTCACCAGTTCCTAGCATGGCACTACCGATTAGTGTTCCAGTACCTAAAACTGCTGCTACCGGAGTAGAGAATAAGGCAGCTAAAGCAGTAGCTGCAGTACCGACTATAGCCGTACCTCCTGATACTGAGTTTTCAGCTAACTTTTCACCAACCCATCCCATAGCTGCTAAACCACCGTCTTGGTCAAGGGTGTCCATGAAAGATTTAGTATATTGAGGCTTATACCCACCCTGAGCTAAATCTTTATCTTGCTGTTCAGCTATTTCGGTTCCATATTTCTCGACATTTTCAAATCCAGAAAACCGACCAAAAGCCTCTAAGCTTTTACCATACAGTTTCTGAGCTTGGTCTGCACTATATTGAAAGGCATTGTCTCTACCACCTTCACTCCACTTCTCTTGTAGTGCTAACGTATTTATTATTTTATCGACTGTTGCTTGGGGTGTGTTATCAGGAATGCTGTAAGTTTTGTTCCCTATTTTGTAGTTCATAATTTGGTTACGTTTTGTCCGTGAACCACATAGGTCTTACCACCACCAGTAAATGAGTTTACTTGTCCAGTTGTCGCCCTTTCATTTGGAACCACTTGTTGGTTGTTTAAAAGTCTACTTCTTATTTTCATAAGAGCGTTCTTTCTTTGGTTAATCCATTTTCTCCAAACTTCCTCATCATGAAATCCAACTTTAGGTGCTGGAGACATGAATAAGTCCATTTCTTTGTTAGAGATTGCACCCTTAGTCTGAGCAATACGAAGTAGAGTGTCGTCAACTTTTAGTTTCTGAAGTAATAACCTTGTTGTTTCTTTTGGGTTGCCAGTAATAGAATCTATCCAACTTCCGACATTACCATCCCATAGACCAGTAACACCACCCCCATCTAATCCGGCTAAGGCACGATCCATATCACCAAGTGACTGTTCGATAGTTCCCAAGTAATCTTGATCTTCTCTAGTTTGTTTAGCAGTAGCTTTCACTCTAGCCATGTCTGTCTTATATTTAGCTAAAGCCTGACCACGGTTGTAGTCCATGATATTACCATACATAGCTGTAGCGTCAGAAAGCATACGGTTACCACCTAAGTGGGCGTTTTTCTGACCGGCTCCTCCGATACGAATAAGCATTTCATTTAAGTCAATATCTTCAGGGTATCTAACGCCTTTAGTGAGATCTTGTTGGTCTCTTCTGTTAATTAACTTTGGACTAGGTATATTGGTTACATTATTATTACCAGTAGTTTCAGTGGTTACGTTGTTTTCATTATCCCAATTCTTCTTTATGGCGTTCTTCTTAGACCATAGGTGGGATTCGTTATCTGATTCAAAGTTATTATTAGTATTGTTATTTACGTCTTCTTTATTTTGTCTTGATACATCTAAGTTGTAAAACATATCAGCCTCAGGATGTTCTAGTATACCCTTAGGCAATACACCTTCGTTTGATATAGAACTTAATGCTCCAGTATAGGGGGATGCAAACGTACCGTCATCATAAGCACTGGCATCTCTATTATCGAATTGACCTACATAGCCATCTCTGACATAAGGGTTTTCTAACACTGGGGAGGCATATCCCTCATATCCCTCAGAGTAGAAGTCTTCCCAACGAGGAGATCTGTAACCACGGCTACCCTCAATTGCTCTTTGAGCTTTGTTCATTTGATAGGGGTTAAAGTTATACATAGCATTTCCTCTTTCTAGTTCCTTTTGAAAATTTAATTTATCAACCATGTTAGCCTCATCAAGGTTGCTTGTTTCTTCAGAAGGTGGAGCTTTCTCAATATTGGTTAACTTAAATTGATCAGGGTTTTTATTGATGTAAGTCATCGCCCTTGTTAAGTATTGTTTAGTCTCTTCAGGTAGTTCATCGTAGTTTCTTCCACGCTTAACCCAGTCACTGGTTTTTTTCGCTCCCCAGTTATAGCCGATCAATGTGTCAGCTAAGTTATCGAAGTTATAATGATTTGAGTAACCCTTAATAAAATCTGAGGCTATATTTCTAGCCTTTTTAGGGTTGAGTACATCCTGAATTGTATACGAAGGTAACTTATAACCTAAGTCATGAAGATGCTGAGGCATAAACTGATAGCCACCAATAGCACCTTTACTTGATCTTGATTTATTAGCGTTCCACCTATCTTGTTCGGATAAGTGACCAGTTTCATTGTGTAATACTAGGTCTAATATTGAAGGAGTTACGGCATTATTGTAGTTTGATAAGTAGCCGTATGGTTGCATATTATATTAAGTACCCCAACTACCCATACTATTGTATCCGGAATTAGGGTTAACCCCACCGGTACTATGCCAGTTCTGAGCGTTACCACTTTGACCCCAATTTGTCTGACCAATAGGCGAACCCCATTTACCACCAATACCAGCACCTTGGACAGCACCCATAAGACCAGCCATAGCTGGGTCATATAAGTTTGGCTGAATGCCTGATTGTGAAGTTGGAGAGCGACCCATTATATTACCCATGAAATCACCATATTGTTTCATTCTAAAGTCACGGTCTCTGACAAAGGCATCTCTTTCTTCGTTAAGTCTTTGTTGGGCATCTTTTTGGAAGGCACCACCTGATAAGGCTCCCATGTTTGCAATGTCTCTTCCAAAGCCGTATGTATTTTTATAGGTATTAGCTAAGGCGTTATTAGCTGCCATTGCATTATTAAAGTTAGTAGCATCCTGATTTAGATATCTAGTTGCTAGTTGATCGTTGATGTTAGAAGTAACATCGGCACGACGATCATCATAAGACCTACGAGCCAACGCTTCTGCAACCCCAGCTCTAGAGGAGTTAGTGTTTCCTGAACCAGTCGCAGCCAAGTCGATATTACGGAGTGTATTTTCATCAAGTTGTCTTTTACTGTCTCGCATAGCAGCATCAATGAGGCTAGGGGAATTAGCGAGAGCATAATCTGATGCAGCCTTGATTTTATCTTGTTGAGTTTGTCCATATAAGTTTGCATAGTTTGTTCCGAACCCTTGGCTATTAGCTAATAAATTTTGAATATTACCTTTCTGACCTAATCCAAATTGATTGAGGTAGTCATAAGCATCCTTGGACATTTGTGTCATAGGAGCGTATGTCGAACCACCATATGCACCTTTATCTAAGGCATAGTCCAAAGCTCCTGATCCACCTGAGTAACCTTTTTCTAAATATGGCTTGGCTAAGTTAAAACCAGCCATGTTAGCTTCAGTTGCTCTATCCATAGCTGAGGCACTTCTCTTAGCAGCTTTGTTTGCCATTACTCCACCGATGACAGCACCGGCTATTTGACCCCACATATTATTTTCCTTCCATAATTAAACAGCCACCCATGCCGTTCCGTTGTAGACGACTAAACCACTGAACCCATTTGATAAAGGGTTCCACGGTGATACGGCATACCTGACCATTCCTTTTACTGGACTGTCAGGAGGTGTATCTGTCACAACTGTTGATGCTTGAGTAAGCTGTCTTATTGCTGTTTCAATTCTTTGTAGCTCTTCTTGTAAGTATCTTCTTATGCCTTCTTCAAATACTGGAAACTGACTTCTAATATAAGGGTTTACCGTGGCGTTGGTTTTATCATCAACTGCCATTACCTTGACCCAGTTGCCTCGATGTCTACATCAAAACCTGATAGATCGAAGTCCTTGTTATCCGATATTTCTACTTTATAGCTGAGATACCTTCCGGCAGCTCGACTATCTATTTTGTAGTCTGTAGACATATCAAAACTTGTTGAACCCTCATAAGTCGGAGTTGAGTTCGGTATATCCGAGGCTCCGAAAGTTATCGTCAGGGTTTTATCACCTGAGTGAGTTGTTGAGGCTTGAGGGTAAATTCTCTTAATTACTTTGTATCCACTTAGAGGGGTTCTTGTCTCATCTAAGTCAATTCCTATTCTTTCTACTTTAGCTGGTTTTACTGATTCACTATCTAACTGAAAAGCCACACGACCTAAGTCGGATAAATCTAGGGCGAGTAACTTATCTGAGGTAATTCCATCTGAGGAGCTATCCTCGCAGACCATTAAAGTATGTCTGTCATAACTGTCTTCCTGAGCATAGTATGTTCCACCGACTAAGGCATAAGTTAAGTTCGTTGCCGTAGCATATGTGTTAATTGAGTTAATGTTTGCTACAGTCGCTGAAGAAACATTAGGTAAGTCCATGAAAGACCAAGTGTTATTTCGATAATTAAATACTGCTGCTCTGTTACACCTTGTTGCATTTGGAAAGCTAACGAGGCTATCTCCGGATAGGTAGCAGAAGTATATCTCATTTAATGTTGGGTTATGTTGAACAAAGAACCTTTCCTTGGCTGTATTGTTCAAGCCGTTATAAACGAAGCTTCTGACTTTCTCATCTGAGATTGACTGCTTGGTTGTTCCATCATGAACATAAATATCGAAGTCACCAAAGCAGTAGTGTTTGCCGTCTACTTCAACGACACAATTTTGGTTAATTAAACCACAGTCAGTAAATAGCTTTCTAAAGTTAAAGATGAATGTTCCACCGACAAACTCCATAAGCCAAACTTGGTCACTTGAGTATATGATAAAGTTTGAACCTAGTGGAAGACCATCCACGATACCTGATAACATCTCACCGAGGTCATTGAAACCAGCAGACTTGGTTGTATCTGTTTCATCCCAACTGTCAGGTACTGCATTTGCAGTTGCCACATTAGACCACCTAACCCTAGTAGGGAAGTTATTAGAACCTTCAGTTGTGTTAAGGGCAACTAAGAAGTCATTATAGGATCTTAGTGAGGTACATCTATAGTTAGCCGGAAAATTTGTTAAGTCAGCAAAGTTAGTTCCTGAGGATGTTCTGAATACCGGTACACGGTCTTTTCTATTTATATAGTTTACAGAGGACAGAGTTGTTCCAGTAAAAGGTCGTGGATCTGAACTGCCACTAATTGAACCACTTCTGTCCGATACTGTGCCTGAGTTATATTCTTTTATCGCCCAAGCATCAGAAATCATAATCACACTGTCGTATCCGGTACTAGGAACTATGCCGTATGTAAAACGAGGGGTAAATCCCAGTGATCCTTTTATTTCTCTGAAGATTGGTGACCTACGGACTTTCCCCTCGTCAAAGCGTACATTAATTGCTTCCGAGAAGCCGTTAATAGGTAAGTTGTAAGGACTTATGTCTGTAATAGCTCCTATGGAGCCTAAGTCTCTAATTGGGAAGTTAGCCATATCTTGTTCCTTACATAGAGTTTGTAGCTGAATAAAAGTCTTGTAAGTCTATAGCTCCTGAAGTTGGAACATTGGCGTTAACACCGACTGTAACAACTCTTGTGCTAGTACTATCTCCACCAAAGGAGAATGTATTGGATGACCAACCTGAGCTAGATCCTGAGAATGACATTGATATAGTGTCACCGGATTGAGCTGAGACAGTAGCACTATGAGACTGGCTAGAATCATTCGATGCTAAACCTTGGTTAACAACATTAGATCCATTTTTAGCTAACACGATGGTTGCCGTATGGGAGTTCCCAAAGCCACCATAGTAGTATGTGAATGAGAAGTTATAGGTAGCTGTTTTATCTACAGTCCAAGACGCTGTCTGAACATTAGCAGCTCCATTGTCAGACCATAGGGAGTATTTTACTAAAGAGGTATTCGTATTAAATGCAAATGGTTGATCGACACCACCCCTACCACTGTTGTTACTAGAGGACGATGTACTACCGGCTGTAACTGTATCAGTCAGTGACGATGGAACAATACCACCACCTTTATAGAGCTGATTAAAAGCTAATTGACCAGTTCTACCAAACTCAGTTCTTATGTTATCTACAGATATCGCACCACTACTCTGAAGAGCCACAAGAGCATCCTTTACTTTCAAGTCGGTCTATATCATTCTTGAGTTCTTTTATAGCCTCTATAAGTAAGGGTACTATTTTCTCATAGTGGACTGTCATATATGTTGGGTCGATAGGAGCCTCTGCGATAATCTCAGGAAGAACCTTTTCGATATCCTGAGCCGATACACCCACCTCGACTTTATCTTCGTATCCTAGGTCTAATGCCTTTTGGTTAGGCTTGAAGTAAAAGCCTCTTAAGTTTTCTACTTTAGATACGGCATCTGTAATTGGGTTTATGTCGGTTTTCAGTCTTTCATCGGAGTAGTATGCAGTCACGTTTCCGGTAGATCTGACTTCAGCAAAAGTCACTGTATCGGAAGTTGCTACAGCTTGTCCTATAGATACTGTAGGAGTTGCACCCTCAGATCCTGAGTTCGCTACGGTCACTCCAGTACCACCGGTTATACCGGCAACATAGTTTCCTGAGGTATCCGTACCTAAGGCAATGCCATCTCCGGTTACTGATATATTACCTGAAATCGATAGGTTCCCAGTTACTGTAGCTCCTGAAGTTGTAGCTGCTACTCTTGTAGCTCCATTGCTATCTATCAGGGTCGTTGGATCTTGGTTTAAGGACGTATGGGTAGCTGTTACTGCTCCAGTAATGTTAGGAAAGGTAGCTTTTATAGTCGCTTTGATTAACCGTAAATGGTCATCTGCCTGAGCCAAAGCATCGGTTGCAGTAGGGTTAGATGTTACTAATCCATTGATATAGGTCGCACTTTCTAATGCCATAATATTCTCACTCTGTTTAAAAGGGTCGGAACAACAATAACAACAACAACAAGTCTTTAACTCTTTTTTGAAATTAGTTGATTAAATAGACCCTTGGGGGTCTCAATTCCTAGGTATGGTACCAAATTTAAACGACATAATCAGCTAAGTACTTGATAACATAGGATACTCTAGGTAAACAGATGTATTATCTGATGTCCAAAACAAATAGCCTAACCTAAGACATTAGTCATTATGTGAAAGTTATTAGTATAGGGTAGATTGTAGTCGTTAAAAAAAGGGAACTAAACACTTAAGTCAACCCAAAGTAAACCCATAGTCTACCATAAGTACCGACATCGACACCAAGTGCTTTCTCCTAAGGGTGGACACAAGTATCAAGGGTCTTAGTAAGACCTCTTGATAAATGTATGTGAAATGCTTATTCTATTTATGTGAACTGCTTTTGAGATAACCTGAGTTAGCCTTGTTGCTAACACTTTTACAGTTGGTATTCAGTGGCAGTTCACGTCTCCTAAGGTCGTTGTAGAGAACACCGTCCTTCTTCTTAACCATAGCCATCATCTCCTCATACTTAGCGTCTAACACTGCTTGTTCATGAGCCTTGAGACCATTGTCAAAGGTATCATCCATAGATGTCATACCTTGCCTTAGGGTCATCGATAAACAACTGCTCCTCAGGACAATAGGTAGATGGCTTGAAGTCACTGGTGTTTATCTTGAATGTTGCATGGCGACCCTCTCGTATCCTATCCTTAGCACATTGACTACATCGTGTTGGTCGTACTCGATACCTCTTCAGTGGCTTTAGGTCTATGCCACAGTCACAGCATTGCTCATGTTCCTTAATAGGGAACTTCCTTGGTCTCATAGTCTCTCCTTTTTACTATAAAGTTCTAGGCAAGTACTCTTAGCCACAAAGCTATCAGGTATAACCTGAGTTACTTTATTCTTAAGGTCTTCTAGTCTTGCCTCACATTGTTTATGGGTTGGATATATCGACTGTGTGTCTTCGACAATAAGACAGACATTCGGATCTGATAATCTACATATCAATAGAAAAGCTTTAAACATCAGACCAACTCACAGCTATTACCTGAACAAGCTAACTCTTGTGAGGATGTAGTTGTATCCACAACCTCATACTTCTTAAGCTTAGTCCAGTCGATGTCGATAGGTAATGACTTAGCTACCTTATCGTATCTACTCTTGTCACAGTCTTGGTAGGGTGCTTGTTGATAGGTATGTTCATCGAAGGGAAGGAAGGATACTCCTGACATCCACTCGAAGTTATCATAAACCCAAGCACCGACATCCAACCACTCATGTTCCTTAACTGATATTGTTACCGATGGCTTATGTTCACACCAATGTTTCTGATAGAGTAACCATAGCTCAAGCTGTTCGATGGCACTCATGTCAGTCCTAAATACAGCTCCCTTATCAGCTTTCATTGGAAAGCTAAAGACTGACACATGATCAGGTTGCATTACATCATCCTCAACTGGAAATCCCTCGTCTATCATAAGCTGAGTTAGAGGGTCTTTCTTATCACCTCGAACTGTTCTGATGTAATAGGGGTTGTGCCTTGCATGAATACCTGAAGAGGCATCGACAAGCTGAGACACAGTTCCTGATGGCTTAATGCAAGTGATTGCCACTGACTGGTTTATCCCTAGCATCTTAGCGTATTCTTTATTCGTATCTATTGCCATCTTCTTCAGCTCTTCCAAGAGCTTAGGTAAACCCTCTTTAGATGCCAGTGACTTACCATTAGTTAGTGAGCAATCCATGATACCGGTTAGACTAACTCCGAGTAGTCGCTCCTCTTCACAGTTCTTACTCCAGTCTGAAGAGACATACTTAAAGTTTGTCAGTGTTGACTGTAGTGTACCTAAAATAGTAGCTAACCTAACTTTATCTAGAAGTGTCTCCCTAGTGTCATAGGGTCTGATGACAACCTCGGATAGGTTACACACCTCTCTGTCTCTTAGGAGTATCTCAGAACATGGGTTACAACCTAACTCATATCCATCGACATTCCTTCGACCTGATCGATGAGCCATCTTATTGGCACTATCACGGTTAAAGATCCCTCGTTCTCCTGACTTAGAATCATATAGAGACTTCCACTCTTCCATGAATATCCCTATGTCAGGTGTCTCGGTATAGACGGCTGAGTTATTAGCAAGTGATCGTTGCTTGTTTGCCTTCCACCACTCACCACTTTTAGCTTGTCTCATTCTATCGTCAGATAAGTTCGATAAACTAATTAATGCACTTCTACGGACACCACCAACAACCACAACCTCGGCAATCTTACAGACGATGTCATGACACTCTAGTGATGTTAGCTTTCTACCCTTAGCATTAGATATTGTCTGTACGGTAAAGTTGAATAGGTTCTCCAAGGGTCTAGCTCCTGATGCTCTACCACCGAATGTCTTCAATGGTGAACCCTCAGGTCTAACGGCACTTGTATCCCAGTTAGGGATCTGTCCGATATAAAGTAAACCAACGAGTTCCTTATATGCCTTTGCCCATCCAAGCTTACTGTCTCGAACCTTAATCACTATGTCTGATGGATAGAAACTTTCAGCTATAAGAGGGAGTTGGTTAACATTCTGTCTTTCGACACTAAACCCAACTCCGGTTCCGTTCATGAGAACATATAGGATCTCATCAAAAGCTTGTAGACGGTTCACTGCTACATAAGAGCAATTATACCCAGCCATGTTGTCCTTCTTAAGAGCAGCTCCTGATGTCATGAGACACCTCATGCTTGGCATAACTTGCTGAGATAATACTCCCTCTTGGAGTTGCTGTTTGAGTTTAGGGAGGAGCTTAAACCCATGCATCTCCAAGAGGTGTTCCGAAAAGAAGTCAAAATACCTTGCAACAGTCTCGCTCCACGTCTCTCTTCTACCCTCATCAGGTAACCATCTAGAGTACCTAGATAGATGTATGAATTGCTGATAAAGGGTTGGTAGGTAGTTGTTAGTCTGTTGCATTTGGTTCTTTTCCTTCTAGTTGATTGATTCTCATTTCACAGTAGCGAATACACTTCTTTAAATCGGTTATCTCAGACTGGTCTTTTGTCTGACCTTCATATCTCTTTATCCCTGACCTCATGGCGTACTTAATGATGTTTCCTCGCCAAAACTCCAAGCCGTTCTTCATGATGAAACTAACCGGTTCTATGGTGTAGATTTCGTAGTGTTTAGGTTTCTTGATAATGTCGTGAACTATTTCATTCTTTCGAGTTGGCTCATGAACTATTTCATTTTTCATAGGCTCAACATCTGAGGGTAATGTGTCGTCTAATTCGTTGGCAGTTCCATTATCGTGGTGCATATCTTCCTCATGTTTTTGGTTGATATATTTATTGTTCTTATCTCTTATCTCCTGATACCTTTGACGGATCATTTCTCTATATTTCAGGGCAACCATAACTTCACCTCATTCTTATTTTCATCCCAGTCTTCAACTCTTAAAATACGAGCTAACCTTGCCTGAGTTATTGCATCTTCCCTTGTCATCCCATGTTTGATATAGGCTTGTTCAACAGCTCCCCAATGTGGACGGATACCGAGAATTGCCTCAGCCTTCTTAGCTCCAATACCGGCTATTCCCTTATAGCCATCGGTGGCATCTCCGGTTAATGTCTGTAGGAAGAAGTTCTT
>CENF01035814.1_pt1 | contig 20421 bp, 19 predicted proteins | sample 361291 | NCBI WGS metagenome assembly CENF01 (sample SAMEA2619399, study PRJEB7988) | marine metagenome | isolation source: saline water (ENVO:00002010), including | reverse complement strand
AGCAATTTGCTTTAAGCGCTGCAGAGCCTCGGCCTCACTTAGCGGATCGGGAAGTAGGAGAGTTTCCGATGCTTCGCGTATATTAGTCGGAACTGCTAAATCAATAAGCGTGTCTAAGTTCTCAAGTTCGAGAGCCTCTAGCATCACTGATATATCATTTTCATCGGGGCCTATGTGCCTTAGCGAAAATTCACTATTCTCAATCATTTTGGTACCTCAGATTAGACGGATATCCCCCTCTGTCTTGGTACCTGAGAGCTTCGACTTATGTCTTTCCCCTTCGGTGAATGAATTAACATTCTTTCCAGATAGCTAATCAGAACGGTTCTTTTGCCTGAGAGTTTCGGGGGGACCCTTGCTCCTTCGGCGCCAACTAAGTTGATCTCTCCCGCAATGAACATTGCAGCTTCTACGAATCCTAGCTTAAATATTCGTACCTTGCCTTTTATAGTATTAATCAGTTGGAAATGTTGATGCACGATCAGTCAAGCCAAACTTTTCAAATCGACCCCAAAATCCATGCTCGTATAGCCCATAGCCAACATGACCATCGTATTCGAAACGCCCAACGTGATCTACGATTCCATATTGTCCAATTCCTGATATAGCTGAAACATCGTTAACAAGTCCCTGGACTACAGGTTCAGGCCCTTGATACATTCCATGACGCCAATCTTCCTCGATGCCATACCCAGTTCCCATAGCTACGTAGTTCGCTAGCAAAGGAGTGCATTTCATACTAATTCCCGCATCAGGAAAATGAATCACAGAACCACTTAACATCCTTGTCCCCGGTACTAGTTCATGCTCATATTCTGGGCGGCCTAGCCACTCGCATGGCCTATCCGGATCATGCCAAACGCGCATAGCCTCTTCTAATTCGCGTACACCCTCGTTCGTTTCTTGAAGCATGTAAATGATTGCATGGTCATTGAAGTCAACGGGATAATAGTTCCATAAGCCTTCCATCACGGATACTCCTTGACGAATTCCATCAGATTCCTTTTCGCCAACAGGTCGAACACCCCAAGATCGGTCCCGACTACCGCCCCAGTTTTCAGGTGCAATATCCCAAGATTTATCAGGTGTACTTAAATGACCTTCCCATCGACCAAGTTGAGCGAATCTCATCGTATCGAAGACCACTTTCCCTTCTCTCCTGAGATATTGCCGAGGTTCTTCAAGCGGATGATGTGAAGCAGTCCACGTGACATCTAAATCAATACCCCATTCATTCGGTTCGCATTTAACCCGTAACGATTTCAGGGGGTCCAAAATCTCAATTGATATGGGGCCAACTTTAAGGTCAGACCTATCGTCAAGCGGTCTGGAAGCGCGTACGACACGGTGTTTATCCTTGGTGCCAACTGCAATAAAAGCGTCCGTGACTCCGAGATTTGGATATTGCCCCAAACCAAAGATGGTCATAACCTCGTCGGAGGATCCGTGGAGATTAAAATAGTAACGGTCATAAAAATTCCTATCACTAGTCGCCGGGTGTCGAATATATTCTGCGGTCTGATGAACTGGGTAATCATCCCATGAAGATATAGACATGCTTCTCCTTTAGGTAGTCAAATATCAGCATATTCGGAGAATGCTTTCACCTAAAATTCGGAAGCCAAGAACTAATTACTTAAGTATTTATAGAAAATTTAAAACCTCAGACCAACCTCCGTTATCAGGAGGAGATATCACATGGTCTGCGAGATCCAAAAGTCTTTGCTCCGCTCCAGCGACAACAATCGAGGTATCTGCATGGGTTAACATCTCTAAATCATTTCCAGCGTCACCAACTGTAACGATTCGCGATGGAGAAAAATTCGTATACTCACACCACTGAATTATTCCAGACCACTTTGAGATATTAAATGGTTGGACAGTCAGTGAGTAACCTTCAAAGATCTGATCCTTGTAAAGATAGGCGTTGGCGAATCCACATGCACCGAGGGCTTCAGAGATCGCTTTTATATCACCCATTTCTACTCCAAGAATGCAAAAGTTAAGAATGTTCAATTGCCGTGAATAGGTATCCAAGTTCGGCACCTTGATAAGGTCTGGCCCAATTGCCTCAATATGCCCTTTACTGGTCGTTGGGTTGCAGGCATATACAAAACTATCATCAGCATATAGAGTCGGAGAAAGATTATATGACGTGAATATCTTAAGTATTTCAGTGCTTTCTTGAGGAGAAAACGAAACTGAAAATAGTCTTTCTTGGCTAGCAAAGTCATAACACAGTGAACCATTGAGGAGAAGACACGGAACCTTCCACCCCAGATCAGCAAAAGTATCAGCGACGATACGAAATCGTCTCCCAGTTGCTATCAAAATAGTTACTCCATGATCTTGGATTTCATTGAATGCTTTCAAAGATTTTTGATGGCACTTTTCGCCATCAAACCAAAGTGTTCCATCAAGATCGGTTACCAATAATTGCTGGTTATTCAAAATTCACCCAATCTCTAATGCACTGTTTCTGTAATCTACAGATTAGATCATCTACAATACAAATATGTCAAAGAATCGTATACCTGCCGTTGAGGGCATGTTCACAATGGATTTTGAAAACCCTCAACTCGTTGGGGGAAGAAGCAAAATTACCGGAAGCTATTATTTCCCAAAAGATCTCAGCGGTTCTGACCCCAGAGGCAAAGGGAGTGAAGATCGCGAAGAGGTTTTTCTTTCAACGGTTGGGACTATATGGAGTTATACAACCGCCAGTTACCCTCCAGCGCTTCCTTACCAGATAATTGAGCCTTTTGAACCCTTCGTGATTGGCGCTGTGGAATTGGAAAAAGAGAATATTGTTATATGTGGACAAATGATGCCGGGAATTGAAGTTAGAGATATCGATGTCGGCACTAAGGTAAAGCTGGCCTTAGATGTTCTATATGAGGACGAAGAAAACGAACATATTGTTTGGAAATGGGACTTGTTATGAGGTGCAAAAATGACAACTAATGAAATAGCCGTTCTTGGTGTTGGTATGCACAAATGGGGAAAATTCCCCGGAAAAACATTTGTGGACATTGGCGTAGAAGCAGCAAGAAATGCGCTTGTTGACGCTGGAATAGAATGGGATGAGATCCAATTTCTATCGGGGGCAAATACAGTACGAAACGGATATCCAGGATGGGTTTCCGCATCCACATTTGCAAACGCATTAGGATTCCAAGGATGTCAAATAGCTTCAAGTTATGCTGCTTGTGCCTCTGGAGCTACCGCATTATCCATCGCTCGATCTCAAATTCTCTCAGGTATATGCGACGTGGCATTAGTGATTGGCGCAGACCAAGTAGCAAAAGGAATGTTCGCACCAGTTCCGGGAGATCGCCCCAATGATGTTGATTGGTTGCGGTTCAGATTAATGGGTTTATCAAATCCGGCATACTTCGGAATGTTCGCAAGAAGAAGAATGGCTCTTTATGGGGACACTGAAGATGATTTTGCTACTGTTAAAGTAAAGAACTCAGAACATGGATCGAGTAACCCAAATGCTCGATATGCAAAAGTATTCTCTATCGACGATGTAAATGCATCACCTGTCGTAGCTGACCCACTTCGCTTGCTGGAGATCTGTTCCACAAGTGATGGGGGTGCTGCACTGGTGGTTTCGAGCCTTGACTATGCAAGGAAAAAGGGCATCAAAGATCCAGTAAGAATTGCTGGTATCTCTACAGTCAGCCCAACGTATCCAAATGCAATTATAGACATGCCTTACTTCGCATCTGACTCCTGGCACTCTGTTGGAGATCAGCACCATACATTTAAGAACCAGATAGCACAGCACGCTTACAAAGAAGCAGGCATAACTTCGACAGATCTAGATTTTGCAGAAGTATATGACTTGAGTTCAGCGTACGAGCTTGATTGGTATGAGCATATAGGGCTCTGTGAGAAAGGTGATGCGAGAAATCTGTTGCATAACGGAGATACCAGGCTTGGAGGAAAAGTGCCTGTAAATCCGTCCGGCGGTCTAGGCGCATTCGGGGAAGCTATACCTGCCCAAGCTATAGCTCAGGTCTGCGAATTAACTTGGCAACTAAGAGGACAGGCAACAGGTAGGCAAGTAGACAACCCACAGATTGGCATGTCAATCAATTATGGAATGTTCGGGCACGGTAGTTCGGTTATAGCAAGGGTATAAAATGGGAATTAATTACAGTTTAAATGATAACGGCGTGCTCGAAGTCGTAATAGACAACCCACCAGTCAACGCGTTGGGGATCGCCGACACTGAACAGTTGGCGAACATATTCGAGTCTGTTTCGGCGAATCTTGATATCAAAGTTGCGATCTTAACAGCTGTGGGGAAAGGATTTTGCGCAGGGGTAGACATCAAGGAAATCGAAAATTTGCCAGCAAACGAAGGAATTCTGCGAATAAATAAGGCTTGTTATAATGCCTTTGCGTCAGTGTATGAATGTGCTGTACCCGTTATCGTAGCCGTCAATGACTTTTGTCTAGGTAGCGGGATCGGCTTGGCAGGGGCGGCAGATATTGTTATAGCTGCAGAAGGCGTTCAATTTGGACTTCCTGAAGTTGATAATGGGGCATTAGGTGCCTTGACTCACTTAACACGTCTAGTTCCGCAACAAAGAGCGAGACAGATGCTCTATACCTGTGAAACTGCACCTGCAGAAGAACTCCAGAGATATGGGACCATATATGAGGTTGTAGCTCTTCGTGAATTATTAAATTCAGCTCGATTACTAGCGGAGAAAATAAGTAGGAAACCTTCAAAGACCATTCGCGCAGCTAAAGAATCAGCAAATGGCATCGAACTACTAAATATTCGAAATAGCTATAGATTCGAGCAGGGCTTTACTTATGAACTCAACCTTGCAGGAGAAGGCGAAAAAGCCAGGCAAGCATTTATTGAAGGAAAACGAGACACACAAAGCAAATAGTTCTACCACATCAATCTGACCCGACAAAGAAATCGGTGTATTCTTTGACTCATAGGATTCAGTAATCGGGGGATTATGCGAGTACACATAAAAGCGCTTTCAATACTATCCATTATTTTGCTTCTCTCTGGGGCATGCGGAGGCGGCAGCGATCGCGAGATATCAACAAATGATCAGTCAAGTGAAAGTTCGAGTTCCGAAACACAAAGTGCTCAAGAATCTTCAACAGAAGAAGAGAAAGACAGTACATCAGTAGAGAATGAGCCCGCATCAAGCGAACCAACAAATACAAACGGAAATGAGGAAACTGCAACTGAAACAGAACCTGATTATGAAATGTTTGGTGACATTGTATGGCCCTGCAACCCAGGAACAGCAACAGGAGCAACAGATCAAGGTGTAACTGATACGAGTATCTTAATCGGTGGTGGAGATGACCGCGGCTACGCCGCCTCCTTGGGTTTGAACATAACGCAAACCGATACGTTGAAAGCTTTTGTAGAGAAATGTAATGAGCTAGGCGGAATCAATGGTAGGGAAGTTCTAGTTGAGTTATACGATGCCAAAATCTTTGAAGTCAGTACTGTCTGGCTCGATGCTTGCCCGAGAATGTTCATGATGGTGTCTGAAGGTTTTGCAGTCGATTCTCTTGGCGAAGAAACAAGAGTTCAATGCGAGCTAGCTCATATACCTACTTACACAGTCAGCGCAGCTGCTGCTCACGGACCGATGATGATCCAACCAGTACCGAACCCCTCAGACAGGAATCCATTGTCAATGGCTTCATATATTGCTGAAACGTACCCAGACGCAATAGGGAAATCTGCGACTATGTATGGAAATTTTGCTGCAACTATAGAGACAAAGGACAAAACCTTGTCATCGTATCCTCCGCTGGGTTTTGAATTTATAGCAAATCTCGAATACAACATTGTCGGTGAGGACGATTGGACTCCATTTGTTTTAGAATTAAAGAACGCTGGAGTTGAGCATATCTATTTCACCGGAACATGCCTGCCGAATTACCAAGCATTTCGAGCGACTGCTTCAGTCAATGGGTTTGAAGCCATCTACACTACCGATGCGAATTTCTACGAAAATAGCTGTCGAGAAGCAAATGGTGATGGAGTAATGAATAATACCTATGTACGCATGGCTTTCATTCCATTTGAGGAACGTGAATACGCTCCAGGAGTAAATGACTATCTAGAGATCATGGACGAAAAGGGTGGGGAAGTCGCACTGCTAGGGATGCAAGCTGCTTCAGCTTTCCTCCTTTGGGCAACAGCCGCAAAAGCTTGCGGATCAAATTTGACCAGATCATGTGTCCTTGAAGAGGCGGCAAAGATAGACGAATGGTCTGGTGGTGGCATGCACGTTGCGAGCGATCCTGGGGTTAATGAACCACCTCCATGCGGAATCGTAATTGAGTTAGTCGGAACTACATACGAACGTATCTTCCCAACCGAACCTGGCACCTATGAATGTAACGAAAGCTGGAATGCTGGGTTTACGAACAGATGGACTGATGATGCCGAATTGGATGAGGACAGAGTTTCGCAAAAATTCACTGCTGAGTAGTTCACTAAAATGACAGAGCTTATAACCTTTACAGTTGTTGGCTTAGCAATAGGCTCTATCTACTCAATAGCTTCAGTGGGTTTGGTAGTCACGTATACTACTTCCGGTATCTTTAACTTTGCTCACGGGGCGATCGGCATGTTCGCAGCCTTCATTTATTGGCAACTTCGTTGGGATTCTGGTTGGGGTGGGGAATGGCCAGCACCAATAGCCCTAGCATTTGTTCTCCTAATCGTCTCCCCAGCACTCGGAATTCTTTTGCAAGCAATTGTTATGAAAGGACTAGAGGGAACGTCTGAAACTACAAAACTTGTTATTCCAATCGCAGTTATGTTGGCTTTCATTGGGATAACAAACTGGATTTGGCAAGATTTCGAATCACGAATTCCTGAACCATTTTTCGGGCGTGACTCGAAATGGGAACTTGGAGATGCATTCATAACGACTCACCAAACTATTGTTGTCATAGTCGCCATAGTGCTCGCAATGCTTCTTAAAGTTCTGTTAACGAATAGCCGTATTGGAATCACTATGCGAGCCGTTGTCGATAACCAAGAGCTTGTTCGGCTCAATGGCAGCAATCCTAACTATTCAGCTCTTCTAAGTTGGGTAATGGGATCTGTATTAGCAGGGTTAGCTGGAATATTGATATCGCCACTTCTAGGGAGTCTCAATGTGCTCGCTTTAACATTGTTGGTTGTAAACGCATATGCGGCAGCAATATTTGGACGCCTCAAAAATCTTCCACTGACATTCCTTGGAGGTATAGCAATCGGGTTAGCAGTATCATATTGGAACTGGGTTTCAGGGACTGGCAGGAAATGGCCTTGGTTATCTGAGCTTAGAGCAACAATTCCGGTATTGATATTATTTGCTATTCTCATTGTCTTGCCTCAGGAACGCCTTCGAGGGGCGGCAATAAAAAAACATCGCGAAGTATTTACAACACCTTCTATGAAGTCGTCACTTGTATGGGGAATTGTTTTGGTAGCGGTAATTTCGGGATTGACCCCCATGCTTGAAAGTAAATGGGAATTTAGTCTTTCTAAAGGACTTGGTTTCAGCATCATCGCATTATCTATGGTTCTCTTAACCGGATATGCGGGAGAAATTAATCTTGCACCACTTGCTTTCGCTGGTATTGGAGCTCTTTCAGCGTATCAATTTGATGTAGGTTCTACAGTTGAAACTGGTGCGGGGTTCGCAACGTTAAGCACACTTTTAGCATTACTCTTTTCCTTCTTGGTGTTGTCCGCATTTGGAATGAATCGAAAGAAACTATGGGTGTTGTCTGTTTCTATCGCGCTGGCAACCATGCTTATGGTTACTGTATTTGATGGAACAACCGGAACAGGAATCGCAAGTCGCGAGAGTATGTCGTTAAGTGGGTTACTCGTTGCAACCCTAATATCGGGAATTGCAGGGGCTCTAGTAGCCTTACCTGCGTTAAGACTCCGAGGTCTGTATCTCGGATTAGCCACTTTTGCTTTCGCAATCTTCGTTGACAAAATGGTCTACAAGCAGAGGCAAACATTAAGTTTAGATATTCCATTCTTTGGGGATGGAGAGGACATCACTTTTAATATTTTCAATAACGGAGCTTTGAATATTCCAAGACCAGAATTCCTGAGCATTAATTTTAAAAATAATCAATCAGCGATGCTCATACTTCTCTCAATATGTTTCACTCTTATCTCGCTTTTGCTTATTCGCTTGAAAAGGAGCTCCTATGGGCGTCAATTATCGGCAATGAAAGATAGTCCTGCTGCTAGTGCCACTTTGGGACTAAATATGCTCCGCCTCAAGTTATCAGTTTTTACATTAGCTGCTGCAATAGCTGGTCTCGGGGGTGCTTTACATGCTTCAAATCTGCGAGCTATTCAAGAAGACGCGCCTTTCACTGTATTCGAAGGTTTGGGCCTTTTCATGTTGACAGTCGTCGGCGGTATTGGCTATATCAGTGGGGCACTTATTGGGGGGATACTTTATGGAACAGCATTTCTAGTGATGGGGGACTTTTGGGCAAAACTTGCAGGTGACTGGAATAGTTTCGATTGGCTCTTTACATTCGCCCACGACTTCTTCTTATTTCTTGGACCCGCCGTAGCTGGAATAGGTCTTGGTAGAAATCCAACAGGAATCGCAGCACAAATATTTGATGGATTTAGAGTCCTGGGGGAACGAAAATCCCGACCGATTCTAATAGCTACGACCACGTTAATTGGGTTGGTATGGATTCTTAGAATCACAGAGATCATAGACGGCTGGAGTTTTCTGCTGGTTTCAATGCCGATCTTACTTATATCTACTCTTATTGCAGACATGAAATCAAATGAAGACCAAAGGGAGTCACCTAACTGGGAACTGCTAGGAATCGACTCCGAAATATCTGAAAAGGAAGAAGCCTTTCTTAATCAAATGATCGGTTTAGGAAACAGTAATGATCAACAAGTAACAGAAGTTGGCAGAGATGACTGAACTTAAACTTACTGGTGTTACTGTCCGCTTTGGAGGCCACACAGCGTTGAACGACGTTCATTTAACAGTCCGATCGAACAGCATCACAGGCCTAATAGGCCCTAACGGTGCAGGAAAGACGACATTATTTAATGTGATAAGCGGTCTGCTCAAACCAAACGAAGGATCTATTCAATTCAATGATGTAGTAATGACTGGCCTCTCTCCGTATCGTAGAGCGAAATTGGGACTAGGAAGAACCTTTCAACGGCTAGAACTGTTCCCAAGTTTGACTGTGAAAGAAAATATACAGGTGGCCGCAGAAATAAGAGGGGAGTGGTCAGGAGCCTCAAATGTTGCTACAAGTATAGAAAGCAGTGTTCAACAAGTTATGCAGTTAACAGGGCTGAATAGTTTGGCCACGAGAAGTGTCGCTGAAATTCCCACTGGTAAAGCCAGACTCGTCGAATTGGCAAGAACAATAGTTCAAAATCCCTCTATGCTTCTTCTTGATGAACCTGCTTCGGGACAAAACGAAAACGAAACAGAGGAATTCGCAGAAATACTTAAAACTTTGAATGGTGAAGGGATTACTATTTTGTTAGTAGAGCATGACATGTCGCTAGTGATGGACATCTGCGACAAAGTATTCGTTTTAGATTTTGGGACTCTAATTGCAGATGGTTCTACCGAACAAATACAGAATAACCCAACTGTAATTGATGCCTATCTCGGAGGCAGTAATGGATAAGCCATTATTGGAGCTTGAGAATATTTCAACGGGGTATGGGGTTATTCCTGTACTGCATGAAATCAATTTATCTGTTTACACCGGCGACATCTACGCACTTTTAGGACCCAATGGTGGAGGCAAGTCAACAATACTAAAAGTATGTTCGAGGCAAATTGACCCCTGGTCAGGTTCAGTCAAAGTTGCCGGAAGAACAATGGAGGGCGTATCACCAGAAGAACTAGCGAAAGTTGGTGTGTGCACGATTCCTGAAGGCAAGGGGATTTTTCCAAACCTCACTGTTAATGAAAATTTAACTATGATGACGCATGCTGGTGAAAGCTTAGATGCAATACAAGAAGCAACATTTGGACGATTCCCCCAATTAGGTAATAAACGAAAACAGCTCGCCGGGACTCTGTCTGGTGGCGAGCAGCAAATGTTATCTATGGCAAGGGCTCTCAGTACGAATCCAAAGCTGTTGCTACTCGATGAATTATCTATGGGATTAGCCCCGATTATTGTGAAAGATCTTTACGGAATAGTTTCACAGTTAGCCGAAGAGGGGATTGGGGTACTTGTCGTAGAGCAATTTGCAAGAACGGTACTCGGAGTTGCAACAAGGGCGGGAATTCTTGTAAATGGAAAAATAATATCAGAGGGATCTCCAAATGAACTTGAGGATCAACTCTCGGATGCGTATCTTGGCACAAAGGGTAATGTTTAAATCAGGGGGAAGTACTAGTGGATGAAGAATTTGAAAATGCAATCCAAGAAATCAGAGCCAAGACTGGATCTAACGAACGCGACAGGATTTACGAACTGCTGGGGTTATTGGTTCTGTTTGGAGGGGCAGCATTAACCCTCATTTCTTACTTTGTAGCTGGATCGCAGAATAGCGGAAACGTTGATATAGATAATCTTGAGCATAACGAACACATGATTCTTGCAATCTTTGGTGTAGTGCTTTCAATCGTGGGTGGGTTTATCTACCTACGATTTAGTATTGGCCGGTACCTGAGATTCTGGTTACTTCGACAGATACATGAAAACAGTAAATCTTCAATTGAGTAAAATTTAAAGGAACTGTATGCAGGCATTGGTCACAGGTGGGGCGCAGGGTATTGGGTATCAGGTCGTGGACTCTCTTATTAATGAAGGTTATTCAGTTACTGTTTTTGATCTGAATTCAGAAATTTTGAAAACGGCTAAAAGGACTCTAGGTTGCCGAGTATTTGAAGTCGATGTATCTGTTGAGTTGGAAGTTAAAGAAGCTATCTCAGAACTCGATGAACTTGATGTACTCGTCAATAATGCTGGAATATGGAAACCAGAACTATTAGATGTATTAGACGTCGAAACTCAAAAGAGTGTCTGGGAAACTAATGTCATTGGGACGCTTAATTGCACTAAGCACGCACTGCGAAAACTAAAGAACTCTACTGCAAGTTCTGTTATTAATCTTACATCCGCAGCTTCGAGGACGAATTCTCCCGGTCTTGGCATGTATGCGGCCTCTAAGGCAGCTATTGAAGCATTAACTCGACAATGGTCCCTAGAATTGGCGCCGATCAGAGTTAATGCTGTGGGGCCTGGGATGATAATCACTGAGGGAACAGCTCCGAATTATGAAGGCAAGGCATTAGAGATTAGAGCGAATGCTGTTCCTCTAAAAAGAATTGGAAATACCAAAGACATAGCGCAGGCAGTGAGCTTTCTTGCTTCACCTGATTCCAGCTATATAACTGGTCAAGTAATTTTCGTAGATGGTGGTATCACAGCAGGAGCACCAGGCCATAACTAAATTACTGCAAAGTATCCCCATGATATGGCAGCGATAAGGCCAAAGAACAGTGTTGTTTTCAGTCCGCTTTTAAAAACGCCATAGAGAAAGCCAACTACACCAATTACTCCGCAAATCACTAAAATCAGAGTTAATACTGGGTTAGCATTGGCGGCCTCTATTAAGGATTTTGGAATTGAATCTGATACCTGATCAGGTAAAGAGTCAACGACGTCTTTAGGCAAAATTTTTAGAGTTCCATTCTTAATAGCTCCACGAATATCAGTAGGAAGTCTTTCAAGAATTTCGTCATCTAAATCACTTAGGCTCATTAGCAGGTAACGCATGGGACGATTGTTGCCGATAATGGCATCAAAGTGGTGAATTTACCAACTAAATAACATGTGGACGAATAAGGGCTTCGGATCCACCATCTACATATAGAACTTGGCCATGAACAAACGATGATTTCTCATTCAGGAAAAAAGCTACAACATCGGCTACTTGTGAAGCACTAGCTGATTTAGCGATTCCTGTTGGTAGGGCTTCAATTCCAGGGGCTATGTCTTCATGAGAAAGAAGTCCATCCAACATGTCTGTTTGCATGCGCCCCGGAGCTACACAATTTAATCTAACGCCTTCATTTCCCCACAATTTCGCATTCGCACGAACGTATTGAGCTACAGCGACTTTGCATGAACTATAAGCAATGATCCCAGCTTCGATAATTCCGGATTGAAGAATAGTCCTTAGGGTAGCTTTCGCATCGGATATTCGCCCTTCAAGTAGACAATCAATTAAGTCTTTGTCACCTCCTACAGCAGCACCAATAGACGAAATAGCGACAGCAGACCCGCTCTTGTTTGAAGAGAGAGGGTGAAGAAAAGAGTCTAAAACTTCTTTAACTCCAAGCCAGTTAACTTCGAGAATCTCAAATGGGTCGTGATGAATAGGACTAAGCCCTGCATTGGCAACAACTCCCTTAGGCTTCGGGCAAATATCTAATGCTTTTTCAATAGCTATTTGACGGCCGTTTGAAGTGGACAAATCAGCAATAATGTCAGAATCTGCATTCTTATCAATTCCTATAACATTGGTTCCCTTTAAAGATAGAGTGTGCGATAAGGCTTTGCCCAAACCTGCCGCAGAGCCTGTAATGATCACAGCATCTTGCATATTCAGATACTACCCCCAAAATAAGAGATTTTTCGACAGGATAAAAATTGCAATCATCAGGAAAAATAAAGACCTTCAACGAGCTTATGGCTCTGGAGAAACTTGATATTGCTACTTTCGTGGGTCACAGTCCCGAATATAACTGGGGAAGGGTGTATGGAGGTCAAGTCGTTGCGCAAGGACTTGCTGCAGCAAGAATGACTGTAAGTGAAGAACTAAATGTTCACTCTATTCATGCCTACTTCATTCGTGGAGGCGACTCTAGTAAACAAATAACATATGAAGTCGACCTCCTACGGGATGGCAAATCATTCGCCACACGAAGGGTTATTGCGTATCAACAGGGTGAAGCTATATTGAATTTTTCAGCTTCTTTTCAGCTGAACGAAGAAGGTCCCAGCATCGACCACTCGCTTAATATGTCTGAAATCCCTCGCCCTGAAGACCTTGAAAGTGATAACTGGTCTGAGATCATGGAGAGGAGAGTAATTCCATCATCTCAAATTCCTAACGGACACGGGGTATGGTTAAAAATCAATGGAGATCCATCTCCTTCTGCAACCAATGAAGAGGGAATAGTTTTCGCAAGTGATGATGTTCCATTTGATGCGGCTGTCAGATTGCACCCACTATATGAAGGAATCTGGGACGGAAATGGAGATCCGCCATTTTTTGGCGCAAGTCTAGACCACGCCGTCTGGTTTCACCGATCGTCCCCTCCCCACGAGTGGCATTTACATCTTCACGAGGGAATAAATCATATAAATAACAGGGGACTGGCATCTGGAAAAATATACAGTCAGAGTGGTTCTCATATTGCGACTGTCGTGCAAGAGATACTTCAGCGACGGTCCCGTTGAGGGTCATTTAAAAGGCATGACAATAGAAGAGTTATTCCTCCGGCAATTGGCATAATCAGAATCGCAGCGCGATGAGCAAAGAAAGCACCCGATTCTGAAAAGCCGCTAATAACAGCTAAGACGATAGCTATTCCTAATGCTCCACCAATTCTTTGAATGGTGTGAATGACTGACGTGCCACTCCCTAGATAATTAGATTCTATCGTATTAGCCCCTATAGATGTTAGGGTCGGCCAGACTGAAGCCATGCCGACTCCAGATCCTATCAAAGCCGGTATTGTGACGAACAGTCGGGGATCCTGATCAACATAGATCCACATAAGCAAAAATAGAATTGAATATATCGTGATCCCTGGAATAACAACAATCCTGTACCCTTTCATATCTGCAATCTTGCCGAACCAAATTGAAAAGAGGCTCATCGACGCTGGCATTAAGGTCAATAGTAAGCCTGCTTTTACAATACTGAATTCCCAGATCTCTACCATGAACAAAAGAATTGCGAGCCAATGAGCATAAAAAGCAATTCCAGCAAACAGCGACATTCCGCATGCTAAAGAGAAGTTTCGGTGAAGAAAAAGTTGCGTTTGTAGCGGTGAGGTACTTAAAGTCAAACTTCTCTTTATAAGCACGGATAATAGAAATATCGATGCCAAAAATAGAATTAGAGTTTTTGATGAAGCAAATCCCCAATCATCTAACTTTACGATAGGGAGAATTAAACAACTCAATCCAACAATTGTTAATGCCGATCCAATTTTATCGATCTTAAATGGCTTACTAACTTGATCTGGCTCGTAATTTGTTGACAGACAGTAGAGCACAAGGAGACCTATCGGGACCTGTAGCCCAAATAGAGCGCGCCAAGAAAATGTTGAGATAAGTTGCGTCACTATTAGAGGAGCTGTAAATCCAGCAACAGCTGTATAGAATCCCCATCGTCCTATTGACTCAGATTCCTTTCCACGTTCTCCATACTTTATAACCAACGCAACTGCAGCGGGACCCATCAATGCTTGGCTTGCTGCGGCTAAGCCCCTAGCAGCAACTAAAAGCCAAATTGATGGAGCTAAAGTTGAGAGAATCATTCCTACTATAAATAGCTTTATGCCAAGTTTGTATAACTTATACGGTCCAGAACTATCTGCGAGTCGACCGGCTTGCAGAAGTAGTGCTGCGCCAACAACATTGGAAGCATTGAGAACCCACGAGGCAGTAGCAGCATCGCCGCCAGCAAAATTGTCACGAATATCAGGAAATATAAAGAAAGAAGCAGACGCATCCCAACCACCTATAAAACCTGCCAGCAAGGCCGCAAGACGAATATTTCCCTTCAAGGTAATCTTATGGATGATGAGAAGGCCCTTCGGATTCTATGGCAATTCGTTGATTACAACTGTGCCAGCAGAACCATCGACGGTAATGATCGAACCATTCGGGATCTTCATGCTGGCATCAGCAACTGAAGCAACGCATGGAATGCCAAGTTCGCGACTTACGATACTAGCGTGGCTAGCTATGGCTCCAACATTTACAACAACTGCGCCAGCGACAAGGAATAATGGTGTCCATGCTGGATCCGTGTTCTGAGTGACTAGGATATCCCCAGGCTCTAAAGAAACTGAATCATTCGGATCAAGAATGACTTTTGCGGTTCCTTGGATTATTCCGGGGGAGCAAGCAACTCCTGTTAGCTCATCACCTACGTTGACAGTACTTATTTCCCGTTTGGACTTCCTTGCCCAATCTGATAGGGGAGCGCAAGTTGTGTTGACGATAAAAGGCGGTATTAAGTCAAACAGCTCTTGGTAATCTTTTTCTCGAGATGAGAGTTGATCAGAGAATGAAGAAGGATCAGAGATAAACTCGTCTAATTCGCTTTCGAGAAGCATAAAGACCAAATCAGGATTACTAATATGTCCATCTGCCGTTAATCTTGACCCAATTTCACGGAAACACAATCTGATTTCTTGTATGGGTTTAACTATCGTGCTTTTTTGTCGCTCGCGAGCTGCTAACCAGACCTCACCGGCCTGCATCCCAGCAGCAAACATCCCAGACGCTTCTTCGTTTTCTTTGAATATGGCAGTAAATTCTGCCCGGAGCTCCTCACGAATTTGTGAGTTCCTCTGAATTGCTACTTCAGGGTCAGCTGAGTCATCTTGCTGGCGCATAGCGTTTAGCATTGAAAGTGCTAACTCCGGATTTGTTTCATAAGTGTGTGCTCCAATATCCCATTCGTTTGGCCCTCTCGATCCATGGTTATATAGGAAAGTTTGGAACGCTTCATTAAATTCAGGAGGACATCGATCAAGAAGCCCATCCGATGTACCCATATCAAACGCACTCGAGATTTCTGAAGAGGATCGCACCATCCTTGATAATTTCCACAGCTCACGTCCTATATCTGCTGAGTCTACGTCGCCTATACCAGATAAAAGTTTTACGACGTCATCAGATCTGCCTATTTCCGCTAATAGTGCACCCAGAATACCTGGACCATTAGAAGCGCCAAGTGAAGCCCATACATGTTGTTCAAACATTGAAATTAAATGGGGTTGTAAAGATCGGGCCCTTGATAGTAATTCTGCAATGGTTAATTGGCTTAAGTCTGGTCTGGAAGCGCGGATTTCATTGCCGATTTTCTTATGTTCTTCGATAGGTGGATGCTCGGTGGCTGATAGTAAGTAGGCTCCAGTTTCAGCCAAAATCTCACTATGACGCTCACTTTCGTGCCAATCTTCCGCAATATAAGGTGGTACATCAGGATGCGCATCAAAATACGCATCATCTATAGCCTCAGGAGTTACCCCAGGCATTCTCACACCCATCATTCTTGCAGACGTTAGGCAGTTATAGAAATAGCCTCCGAATAAGCCGAAAGTTTCGGGTGGATCTCCGTACTCATCCGAGTCGAAAACTCCATATGAAACGAAACCATCTCTACATCCTAAAACAATTCCAGATTCCCAACCAAAAGTCCATCCTAAGGGTGTTACTGGGTCGGCAAGTACTTCGCCAGCATTAGCTCGCGTGTAGTGTGGAAATCTTTCCGTCGGTATTCGATCTGTAATCCATCTATCTTCAAGCATAATTACCCCCTGTATTGCAGAAACAGCTTTATCTTAAACCAGTTCAAAGGATGCGGAAAGTTCTACACGGTATTTGATTAGAGCTAAGAAGTAGTGGATTCGCATCACTATTACTTTACATAACGTGTATTTCCGGCGCTTTGATTTAACCTGTGCCTTTATCCTCTATGGGGCACCAACCACCTTTTAAGCGTAAAGCGCTATTATCTGCGCCACTGAGTTGACGACTACTATTGATAAAGCCATAAGTCGAAACATGATGAACGGGGCTTTCTTAAAGTTCTTGCCCATCTCAGAATTCGATAGGTCTTCGTCCATTGATGAAGTACTGGCTCCAATATCAGCTATAGCTCCGTCAAACCAGACGATTGCATTTACGCCGAATGAAACAATCGCAGCTGCAATTGCAAATTGCATTTCGCCACCAAAGCCAGATGCATCTCTAATCAGAAATAGTGTAGCGATTGTTGCCGCAGTGTAAACGAGCAACATCATTCTCAAATCGTTTGCTCGGTTACTTACCCAGGCGTGTAATAGTTTAGGTTTCATGATTCTCCTATTTAGAGTTGATATCTAATATGAATACCACAAATTAACAGATCTGAATGTTTTTTCATCTTAAAGATCTTGAAAGGGTGACTGTAAGGTCTTCAAGTAATCTTTTTGATGTGACTTCCCTACATATAAATGAGAATATATGGTGTGCGACTTTCAGTCCTAGATCAAACACCTGTACCTGAAGGTCTATCCCCTGCTCAAGCATTACGGAACTCTGTGGATTTGGCTTCCTTTGTTGATGAGCTTGGGTATCACCGATACTGGGTTGCTGAGCATCATGGCATGCATGGCTTAGCTGGTTCAAGCCCTGAGATTCTAATTGGGCATATAGCAGAAAATACCCATCAGATAAGGGTCGGATCAGGTGGCGTAATGTTGAGTCACTACTCCCCTCTTAAAGTTGCTGAAAACTTTCAAGTATTGCAGGCACTTCACCCAAATCGAATAGACATGGGACTTGGACGAGCTCCCGGTTCAGATGCCCGAACTGCTTATGCTCTTCAGAGCTTCGGTAATGCATCCGGATCTGATAGATATCTAGAGTCTGTTCTTGAAATTCGGACACTTTTACGAAGAGAACCTATTGAAACTGGCCCGCTTGCCGGTGTTGAGGCTTTACCTTTGACAGAGACTATGCCTGAGCTTTGGTTACTAGCTTCAAGTGAAGGTTCTGCAAGTGTGGCTGCTCATTGTGGATTGCCTTTAAGTTGGGCCCATTTTATCAATGGTAATGGGGCTGAGACATGTAACCTTTACCGGAAGCATTTCCGCCCATCATTTGAACACAGCGATCCAGTAGTTTCAGTCGGTGTGAATGTTCTTTGTGCAGATTCTGAAGACGAAGCTGCATTGATGCTCGAGAGTCTTGAACGATGGCGTAAAGATGGGTTACGTGGCCCGATACCTAAGGCAGTTAATGAGGAAAGCCAAAGCTCACTAACCGTACTCTCCCCTAGCCGGCCTATGGTTGTCGGAACACCAGAGATAGTACATGAGCAACTCATGTCCGTGGCAAATGCCTACGAAGCAGAAGAATTATTAATTGTCACCATTTGTCATGACCACAACCAACGAAAGAATTCCTACAGGTTAATTGCAGAGCAATTCAATCAATAGAGTTAAGCTAATAAAACTTCAATTGAATCTAGATCAACAGCTAAATGAATAGACTCCCCTACAGAAATATCACTGTCCACTGACACAGTAAGATTTTTTAAGTTGCCCACCCTGCAATTAACAAACTTCTTCCCTGCTGTATGAAAAGTTTTAGTGACAAGGGCCTCCAACCCATTATTCGATATTTCAATATGATCGGGACGCAACAAAAGTTGATATGTTTCTAATTCAGAACCGTCGTATTCTAAGGAACCCCATGGTGTTGAAAAACTCCATTTCCCATTGTGAAATTGTGCATCGGGTACCAATATCGTTCGTAATCCGAGCAGGTCAGCAGACAGTACGTTCATAGGTAAATCAATAATCTCTGTAAAAGTTCCTTCATTTATAATCTGACCGTTCTCGATTATTAGTATTGAATCTGAAAAAAGAGACGCCTCATCTCCTTCATGTGTTACATGTATTGACGTAATTTTCTTCGCTCTGAGTATTTCGAAAACTTGATCAACCAAAGTTCGCCGGAGGGCTCTATCTAATGAATTAAACGGCTCATCCAAAAGAACCAGCTTTGGTTCCGGTGCTAAAACTCTTGCTAAAGCAACCCTCTGACTCTCTCCTCCAGATAGCGAATCAACCGATCGATTTCCGTACCCCTTAAGATCAACTAACTCAAGTAAATCAACTGTTCGGTCATTTGCTTCATCCTTTGGTACAGACAGCATTTCTAAACCGAATCTAATATTCTCATGCACGCTCATGTGTGGGAAAAGAGCGTTATTTTGAAACATTAGCCCTATGCCCCGCTTGTGGGCAGGCGTCTTTGAGATATCAACTGAGTTCCAAAATATCTGCCCGTAAGTCGGGGTCACTATTCCAGCTATTACTTTCAAAAGAGTGCTTTTGCCGCACCCGCTGGGCCCTAAGATAGCTAAATCATTGCCTTCTTGCAGACTGAAGCTGATCGATTGGAGCACACTTTCCCCGCCAAGTTCGGCCGACACTCCAGATATTTCTAATCCATTAAAAGTCATTAGTTGATAACGATCCTGACCTGTCAAGCAATGAAATTACAACCCAAGTTATCACAGCAAGAATTACACTTAAAGCCATAGCTTGTCCGAAAGTAGACGAACCTGGCCGTCCTAATAAATTAAAGATTGTTGTAGGGATTGTTGGTCTTTGGGGCCGAACAAGAAACGATGTTGCTCCAAATTCACCAAGCGCTAGCGCAAATGAAAATGCTGATCCAGCCAGAACTGCTTTTACGATTATTGGGTAATCGATTTTTCTCCAAATAAGAAGTGAAGAGGCACCTAAGGTTGATGCTGCATGCCTAATAGTCGGATCGATTTTCTTTATTGCGTTTGAGCTAATTCTTGCAACTATTCCGACACCAAGTAAACCTTGAGCGACTGGAACAATCCACCATTCTGATCGAAAATCGAAAAATCCACTGTTGAGTGAAATCAGAATTCCAAATCCAAGTAAGACACCTGATGCTCCCAAGGGAAGCAGCAGAAAAACTCCAGAAGATTGAGAAACAGACCTTGACTTATTTGTTAATAAGTACGCTGCAATTAAGCCCAGGACCGTAGCTATTATCATTGCCAGTGATCCCCACATCAATGAATTTAGAATAGCTTTCCGTATTCCAAATATGGCAAAGCGTTCATCGGAGCTTTCCCAAAGGAGCTGCTTGTAATAGACAAATGAGTGTCCGGTTGGTGTGCTGAGTGATCGCTCAAGCAAGACAAGGAACGGAAAACCAAAGAAACCTAGGATAAATACATTGTTAGCTGATTTACGAAATTTTGAAACTGGGTGAGCGTATTGAACGTTTGATCGCAGATTAGTATTCGTACTGTCAGTCGTCAGGAACTTGTTATTTATAGTAAGCATTGTGACCACCACTAGAAGTTGAACTATGCCCAATACTGCAGCAGTTTCAAATTCTGTCCGCTGTGTCGCATAGCGCCAAATCTCTGTTTCAATAGTCGCCTTTCCTAAACCTCCAAGAATTAGGATTACCCCGAATGAGGTAAATGTAAAAAGGAATGCTAGCGACCCTGAAGAGATCAATCCAGATTTCAGTTGAGGTAAAGTTATTTGAAAGAAGATTCTGACCTTGCTAGCGCCTAAAGTTTGGGCGGCTTGC
>CENF01220237.1_pt1 | contig 20589 bp, 16 predicted proteins | sample 361291 | NCBI WGS metagenome assembly CENF01 (sample SAMEA2619399, study PRJEB7988) | marine metagenome | isolation source: saline water (ENVO:00002010), including | reverse complement strand
TTTAAATAAAATTAAAGACAGTGAATTGGTAGTAGTTGGACGCGAGCCTATTTCTCTTTCTTACAACAGCCCTTATAAAGTTTTCAATAGACGAAATGAGGTCCTTGTAGAAATTGAATATAAAGAAAATTAATTTTTATTAATCTTTTTTAAAATTAATTTTTGGGTCCATAATTTCTAAAATTAGATTGTTTAATTTTTTTTCAAACTCAGTAATTTTTAATCTGTCGATTCTATTATCCTCTTTTTTTTCTTTTCTGACTCCAAATTTCATAATCCCTTTACCTAAATCTCTAAATGAAATAAGGCCTGCTTCAATATTAGTTGTTTTTGGAAAGTTCTTAAAATACATGAGAGCATAACACATTAGTTGCATGGATTTTGTATTTGCTAATTCCATACAAGAATCTATATCTGTTAAAACTACTTCATAAGGTCTAATAATTCCTGTTTTATAATCTATTATTCTAGTTATTCCATTTCTAATATCTATTCTATCTATAATTCCTTTTAATTTTACAGAATTCTCTAAGCCTTCTATCTCCAACACACAAGTCATTTTTTTCTCTAAAGCAATAATCTTTAACTCATTTCCTAATTCGATATCCTTTATTTCTTTTTTAATCAATCTAAAAATACCGTTTTTAATTACCTCATAGAGAATTAAAGCCTTGCCTTTTTTTAAATCATTAAAACCATTTTTAATAAAAGCTCTTTTTGTTTTTTCTTCAACTAAAGATTGGGCCTTTAGCATATCTTTCTTGTTAATTTTTTTTCCAATTAATGGCCTATAAATCTCTTCAATAGATTCGTGAAAAATAACACCAATAGTTCTGGGGTTTATTTGGTCTTCTTGCATTTCATAAATATTCAAAAGAGTTTTGTAATAAAATTCTTCTTGGCTTTTTATATACTGATCTAGTGTTGAGGGAGAGAATCCTTTTTCTGCTAACTCATGTAATCTTCTAATTAGTCCTGGAGATTTTTTTATTATGAACTCTTCTTTTTCTTTGAAAATTTTCGGGCCAGCATTGTGAAAAAATATCTGATGTTTCTTTTCATGTTCAATTTGATGAATAAATCTACTTTTTTCTCCTCCCATTACGCCATCATTATAGTTGTTATAAATTAAAAAAATATTTTTTGCTCTTTTAATAATTCTATAAAAATGGTAGGTATAAATAGCGTCTCTTTCGCTGTAAGTTAAAAGGTTGTGTTTTTTTCTTAAATCAAATGGAATTAATGAGCTATGTATTTTCCCCTTTGGAAGTATTCCTTCATTAACTGAAGATATTATTACATTCTCAAAATCAAGTGCTCTAGACTCTAAAAGTCCCATAATTTTGACTTTTGCATTTTCATTAGTCTCAAAACCTAAAGCTCCATTTTCTAGGGATGAAAAAAGGACGCTTTTTAAAATTTTTAAATCCTTAAAAAAAGAAAAAGTGTTTAGAATACGCTCCATCTCTTCGAGGGATTTTATACAATAGTCTGTATTAGAGAAACTTACTGCCCTTTTTTTTGATTTTCCATTTATAAAAAACATTAGTTTTTTAAGAGAATTAATAGCTTGTTTAGATGAGCCCCAAGGTTTTAAAAGGTCTTCTATTATTTTAAGCTCTGATTTATCTAGTTTTTTAAATTCAGGAAATATGCTCTTCATAGCCCTGTGTTTGCTTAATATTTTAAAAAGCTGCTCAATGTTTTTCTTTTTTGAAGACTGTTGAGTTTTAAAAATGTCTGAGATTAAAGCAATAAATTCTTCTAGCTTTAATTTTGTCTTAATGGTTACTTCAATGTCTTTTAAAGGTAATGTGTTGTAATTTAAAACTGGGTCTATAATAGCCTCTTCCCCTAAAATAACAACAGTTTTTTTTAATTCCCCTTCATTAAAACTGGAAAGCGTTCTTGAAACCTCAATTGCTTGTCCAAGTACTTTGGGAGTCCCTATTATATTGATGCTTTTTTTATTAGAATAATTTTCTCCTTCCCATTTAAATGGATGCTTTTTAAATCTTTTCCAGCTATTTCTATACTGTTTTATAAAAAAAGCCGCTCCATGATCCTTGTTTTTTAAAAACTCTTTATCAATATCCCAATAAATTTCACCGTTATTTAATTCTAATAATTCCTGGATAATTAGCTCTTCTGACTTGGTTAATGCATTTAGACCAATAAAAATATGAGTTAAATTGTGGTTTGCCTCTTTATAATGTTCTAGGTTTACTTTTGCTTCAGCATAACACATCCCTTTTGTTCCTATTTCGTTATTTATTAATTTCGATCGGAAAAGCGAAAACAACCTTGGTAAAATTTCCCATAACAAAGATTTGTCTTGATTAGAAAATTTCTTTTTTGTCCAATTATTAATTTTATTAATCTCTACGAGTTCCTGCAATATCAACTGAGGATTCAATAAGTTTTGTTCTATTTCACTAACATCCATTAAAAACTTCCTCGCCCAAATATTAAAGTCTTCAAAGAAGTTCTCGTTTTTATTTTCCTTTAGCTTAATATAGGCTTCATATAAAGTGAAAATTAATGTCTTTTCTTCAGCTTCATTCAGCCCAGAAATTTTAATTATAAATGAGTTTATACTTTGAATTTGTGGGACAAAAGCTATCCCTTCTATTTTTCTTAAAACTAGTTTTTTAAAATAGTTTGCTGACCTTTTATTAGGGAGAATAAAAGTATGATTATTAAGATTTGTTGCGTTTATCTTTATATCGTCAATAACTTTTTCTAAAAAAGAACTCATTTTAGTATAAAAATAAAAAAAGCACCTAATAAAATTAGGTGCTTTTTTAAATTATTAAAGAATTTTAAAATTATTCTACAACCTTAAATTCAACTCTTCTATTTGCAATTCTTCCTTTTCTAGTTTTATTAGAGCTTGAAGGTTTGTCCTCTCCATAGCCAACTGCAGAAAGTCTTTCTGATGCAATTCCTGCATTTACAAGATAATCCTTAACAGAACCTGCTCTATTTTCAGAAAGTTTTTGATTGAAAACTTTTGGTCCAGATGTGTCTGTGTGTCCTTCAATTACAAAGCTCGTTGTTGGATACTTGTTCATAATTCCTACAACAATATCCAGAACTTTGGTTACCTTATTTCCTAAATCTGCCTTGTTTAATTCAAAAGGAACTTTTGCTCCCATTGCATTTAGCTCATCCATAACTTCTTTAGTAGGCTGTGGACATCCTTGATTTGAAACAAGTCCAGCAACTTCAGGACATTTATCATCTTTGTCTAATACCGTGTCGCCATCAGTGTCAGGCCATGGGCATCCATTATTTTCAACAGGCCCAGCAACATCAACACATGAATCAATATTATCAGCTACTCCATCACCATCTGAATCAGGACATCCGTTCATTTCTATAGATCCAGGTTCATTTACACAAGCGTCCTTAGAGTCTTGTGTTCCATCACCATCAGTGTCTGGACATCCATCAAATTCAACTAATCCAGGAGTATCAGGACAGGAATCCTTACTGTTTTCTATTCCATCGCCATCATTATCTGGACAACCATTAAATGCTGGCAGTCCAGGCTCTTCTGGACAATCATCATGTTGATCATAAATTCCGTCTCTGTCTGTATCTTTTCCTCCAAAACTAACAGCTAATGCAACAGTATGTTGAATGTGAGCTTGTAAATCTTGCATATCATTAAAAGCATGCTTATATGCGGAGTTAACGGTTAGTGCAACCTTTTCAGAGAGAGGCACATTTATACCAACTCCTCCATTCATAGTCATAGACTTTTGGTTACCAAACCATGTATATCCCGTTCCTGCCTCCAAGTAAGGCTCAATATTACAGAAATTAAAGTTTTTTCCAAGTTTATAATCAACCAAAATGTCTAAGCTTGCTATTCTTTTAGCCGAGATTCTATTTCTCTCATCACCAAGTCTAGTGATTTGATTTAAAGATCCTCTTATTCCAAAATTAAATTTTTCATTTCCATATCTGGAAAGACTAACGCTATTAAGTGCTGTTTGAGTATTCCAGTTTTCATGAATATTAAAATATTCACTAAACCAATGTCCAGTAGCGTTATCTGATGAGTCAGTACCAACAGGATGGAAATCAACTGCGTTGTTTCCAAAGCTCACTGCCCATTGATTGTTCTTATCTTGTGCTGTTATAGAATTAATATAAAAAAGCACAGTAAAAACTAAAATTAATTTTCCTAATTTTTTCATTATTATAATTTTTAAAAAATTCCTTAACTGCAAACTTAATGAATTTACTGAATATAAGTCTCCTGAAGGTCAGGTTTTATAGAATTATGCCTCTACTACCTCTAATAATGGCTTTACATAAACAAGTATTGATTTTTCTGTTTTTAGTCCCATATTTTTAAGTGCATCTTTATATTTCTTTATCTGAGTTATGTCTGATGGTCTTTTTTCGCCTGTTTTATAGTCAATAATTGTATGTTTCTGCTTTTTTGATACAACTATTCTGTCTGGAACCATTATTTCTTTTTTTTGATTAATAATTTCCCTTTCACAAATCACATCATATTCCTTAGAGAAATATTCCTTTAAGCTTTTGTGTTCAACCACATTTTTGGCCAATTCTATTATTTCTTGCTGTTCTTTTTTATTACTCTTGCTTTTTTTTAGAAATGTCTGTGCCTCCTTTTCTAGTTGAAAGGAATATTCCACTTTAGACATAAGCTCATGAAAGCTATTGCCAAATAGCGTTTTGTTATTTTCAAAAGGTTTATAAAAGTTTGGTGTTTCTATTTTCTTAGGGAGCTTTAATTTAGAGCTTAGCTCGCTATCTTTTTTTACTGTTGTGTTTTTTTCTCTTTTTACTTTTTCGCCCCAAATCCTTTCTCCGCAGGAATATTTATAACTTTGTGTGCTGTCAGGAATGTATAAGCCGGGTAGAAATTCTAGATTAAATTTTAATTCCAGGTCTGATTCGCTCAGCTCATTATCTTTGGTTTGTAATCTTTTATACACTTCTTCTGTTAAATTCTCAGGATAATATCCTATAAGACTTTGTTCTTTTACCTCTTCCCATTTTCCACAATCTATTATAAACTGTTTTAAGATTTCATTGTGTGAATTGTTTAATGTTTTTTCTGGATAAGTAGAAATTATATACACCTCTTTTATTGCTCTAGTAAGGGCTACATAAAGAACATTCATGTTGTCTAGTTCTTCTTCTTTTTTTATTCTTCTATAAGCCTTTTCCCCTTCTTCTCCTGAGTTTTCTATAGCTTTACTAAAAGAAACTAAAAGGTCGCTGTTTTGTTTATTGACTTTACATGGAAGCCATACTTTTTTGCTATTTGAAACATATGGTTTTGAGTCAGCAAAAGGGTATATAACTATTGGAAATTCAAGCCCTTTAGCTTTGTGTACTGTCAAAACCTGCACAGCATTTATTTCTTCATTGGTGATAACTGCTAACTTTTCCATATTTGTTTCCCAAAACAATAAAAAATCATCTTCACTTTTGTTGCCTGGCAAGAAAAAAGTAAAGAGTTCTTCCATAAAAAAATGAACTCGCGCATCTTCTTTTTGGTCTAATAGTAAGCTTCTGTTTACTCTTGATATTGCATTATATATAGGAATTTGAATAAATTCTTGGAATGAAAGTTGTAAAAAATCCTTGAAAAATTCTTCAATGCTTAGGCTTAAAGATTTTTTGAAAAAGTTAAAAACATCCTTAGGAGCTTTGTCTTGTATAAAATATTGTATAATAACCTTTCTAGATTTTAGATTCTTTGGGTCTATTCTGAGTCTTACTAACTCTACCAATACATTAACAGCATAAGAGTTTTTTAACAATAATGATTCTGAGGAAACTACCGGAATTTTATGCTTTATTAAAAAGTCTACTATTATAGCTTGTTGTTTATTATTTCTAACTAGAACGCACTGATCTAAATACATAAATCCTCTAAAGATATTCTCGCTAATTGTTTTTAGTGTTTTTATTAAAAAATGCTGTTCACTAAAAGTTTTATTTTTTCCTGAGTTCTTAATAAACTCAACTGAGACATAGCCTCCTTTTTTTTCATTTAATTCTTGTTTGGCACCAGACGAATAAATTTGTGTGTTTTCTTTGAACTCAAACTGTTTTGAAACATATTCAAAAAATTTGTTGTTAAATAATACTATTTCCTTGCAACTTCTATAATTTTTTGGCAAATTTTTAATTTTCTTTGAAACTGTAAATGGATTTTCTTCATTTAATAACGAAATAAATTTGTCTGGATCTGCCCCTCTCCACCTGTAAAGAGATTGCTTTGGATCTCCAACCAAAAGCAAAGAACCTTGGTCCTTTTCAGATTCTCCTGATTCTAAAGCGTGGGAAATAAGCGGTATTAAATTTGACCATTGTAAAATAGAGGTGTCTTGAAATTCGTCGATCAAATAATGCTTAAATCTATTTCCTGTCCTTTCATATATATAAGGGGCTGGCTGGTCTTTAATTTCCTCGCTTATTATTTGGTTGAAATCGCTAATTAAAATTTCTCTTTTTTCTTTTTGTATTTCTTTAGATATTTTTTTTATCTCCGTTAATAGCGAAAGAGGAACAATGGAGTTGCTAAAAGATTTAAATATTTGCCAATTGTATAGTTTTTTTTCAATTTTATTAAAACTGGCTAATAGTTTTGGCATTAATTCTGAGAGAATCTGTTGATTGCTTGAGGCGCTTTTTTTCGTAATTAAAGCCTCTTTTTGAAATAGCTTTTTTATCGATTCTAAATTGTTGTTTTTAAATTCCTTGTTTTTAAGTTTTCTTAAAAATTCTGGAAATGAATTCCTTGAAAACCCCAGTTCTGTGTTTGTAGCATTAATTATCTCTTGGCAAAGGTTAACTTGCTTTACTATGTCTGACTCTAAATTCTTAAGTGATTTAAAAATTTCTTTTTTTTCCAACAAAAAATCTTCGACAGTTTTTGTTTCAAGTTCTTTTATTTTATGGTAATGATTTTCATTTATTATTAACTGCGAAAGCTCTTTTAAATCAAAGCTAATGTCCCAGGATTTTCCTTCAGCAACTTTTGAGTTTGCAAATCCTACTAATGCTTTTGTAATAGTTTTGTTTTCCCCAACAGATTCAAGGAGTCTTTCTATTGATTCCTTAACAATAATTTCTGGATCTAAGACAAGTTCAAAATCTGAGACTATCTTAAGTTCTTGTGCAAAAGATTTTATAAGATTGTGGCTAAAGCTGTCTAATGTAGAGACTTGAAAAAAAGAATAGTTATGAAGCAGGTGTTGTAATCTCTTATTTGCTCTAATTTGAATTTCTCTAAATGAAAGGTTCATCTCTTCTTTCACCGATTTAAAAATTTCGGTTGGGTTTTGGACTGACTCCGCTTGTGAAAACTCTTTTAAAGAAGACAAAATTCTTGTTTTCATTTCATCTGAAGCTTTATTGGTAAATGTTAGTGCCAATATTCTTCTGTAAGAATCTTTTTCATTAGGTCCTAAACACCTTGCCAAATACTTGCTTGCTAGAGCAAAGGTCTTGCCTGAGCCTGCCGAAGCATTATAAATTTCATAATTAGATTTCAAAAAAAAATTTTGTATCTATATAAAAGTACGTGATTATTAATTAATTTTATATAAAATAAAAATCTTAATTATGAGCTTTGAATTACCTCAACTACCGTATTCTCATGAAGCCCTAGAGCCTCATATTGACAAAAAAACAATGGAGATTCATCACGGAAAACATCATGCTGGATATACCAACAATTTAAATAATTCCATTAAAGGAACTGAGCTTGAAGGCCTTTCTATTGAAGAAATTTTATCTTCTTTAGACATGGACAACATGGCTGTTAGAAATAATGGAGGAGGCTTTTTTAATCATAGTCTTTTTTGGAACATAATGTCACCTAATGGTGGGGGAAGCCCCGATGGGAATTTGATGTCTGCCATTAATGACTCTTTTGGAGATTTTGAAAGTTTTAAGACTAGTTTTTCTAAAGCCGCTGCAACTAGATTTGGTTCTGGATGGGCGTGGCTTTGTGTTCTTCCAGGTGGAAAGCTTGAGGTTTGTTCCTCAGCAAATCAAGACAATCCTTTGATGAAAGGTGTTGGGTGTGGAGGATACCCAATTCTAGGGCTTGACGTTTGGGAGCATGCTTATTATCTAAATTATCAAAACAGAAGACCCGATTATATTGCTGGTTTTTTTAATGTTATTGATTGGGAAGCTGTTTCTAAAAAATTTGCAGAAAAAAGCTAGTCTTTATTAATAAGCTCTTTTTTTAATGCCTTCATAGAAATTAACATACGCCTGGTTAACAACCTTGTTGCCTCCTGGTGTAGGATAGTTTCCAGTAAAATACCAGTCTCCTAAGTTTTTAGGACAAGCATTGTGAAGCCCCTCAATTGTTTGAAAAATAACATTAATCTCAGCATTAATGGTATCTTCTTTTAGAATTTCTGATATTTTTTTTGAAATTTCATCGCTTGAAAAGTCTTTGTATATTGCCTTAACCTTATTCTCCATTTGATTAATGGGAAGCTTTAACTCTTTTAAACAAGCTTTATAGGTTTTTTCTAAAAGATTCTTTTTGCTCTCATTTATAAGCTCTAAAACAGCTCTAAAGGCAATAAAATCTTCCATTCTTGCCATATCAATTCCATAGCAGTCTGGATATCTAATTTGTGGTGCGCTAGAAACTACAATAATTTTTTTTGGATTAAGCCTGTCTAGTATTTTTAAAATGCTTTTTTGTAGAGTTGTTCCTCTTACAATGCTATCATCAATGATAACAAGATTATCAGTTTTATTTATTGACCCATATGTAATGTCGTAAACGTGTGCCACGAGCTCGTCCCTGTTAATATCATCCGCAATAAATGTTCTAAGCTTTGCATCTTTAATTGCTACTTTTTCTATTCTTGGTTTGCTAGAAAGCAAATGACCTAACCTTTCTTTTGTTATTTTTTCTTTATTATCAACTATCTCATTTATTGCCTGATTATGCATGTATTCCTGAACTTCTTGAACTAATCCATAAAAAGAGGTTTCTGCTGTATTAGGTATGTAAGAAAAAACCGTGTTTATAAGATCCCCTTTTAGCCTTTCTAATATTTTTGGGAAAAGATATTTTCCTAATTTTTTCCTTTCAGAGTATATTTCTGCATCACTTCCTCTAGAAAAATAAATTCTTTCAAAAGAACAAGATTTTTTTTCAACAGCCTCTAAAATAGTTTCAATTGAAAAGTCCCCTGACTTTTTTATTATTATGCTTTTTCCGGGATCTAACTCCTTTATATGGCTAAACTTTGCATTAAAAACTGTTTGAATTACAGGGCGCTCAGAAGCTATAACAACAACCTCCTCATTTTTAAAATAGTATGCTGGCCTAATTCCTGCAGGATCTCTTAAAAAAAAAGAGTCGCCATGACCAATTAATCCTGCCATTGCATATCCGCCGTCCCAATCTTTTGAAGCTTTTTTTAATATTTTAGATATATTTAGTTTCTTCTCAATTAAAGCAGAAGCTTCAATTTTACTTATTCCCTCTTTCTTTAATTTTCTGTAAATTTTAGACACTGCATCATCTAAAAAATGTCCTATTTTTTCCATTACCGTAATGCCGTCTGCTTTGTTTTTTGGATGTTGACCTAGCTTAACTAAATTATCAAAAAGCTCTTGATTGTTGGTCATATTGAAGTTCCCAGCAACAATTAAATTCCTGTGCTTCCAATTGTTTTGTCTTAAAAAAGGATGAACACTTTCTATATTATTTTTACCAAATGTTCCATACCTAACATGCCCTAGCATGAGCTGTCCTAAATAAGGGATATTATCATTCTCTTCGATATTAATTTCTTTTTGTATTTTTTTGTTAATTTCTGAGAAAATCTCTTGTATTGGTTGTTTCCCTGCTGATCTTTTACGATAGACATACTTTTCACCAGGAATTGAATCTAGTTTTACGCTTGCAAATCCTGCGCCATCCTGACCCCTATTGTGCTGTTTCTCCATCATCAAATACATCTTATTAACGCCATAGCGTTTTGTTCCATATTTTTTTTGATAAAAGTCCAGGGGTTTAAGCAGTCTTATAAGAGCTATTCCACATTCGTGTTTAATTTGGTCGCTCATAGATGCTTTTGAGATTGTTTGTAAAAATAGGTATTTTATTTATAGTTCTGAGAGGAAATTATTAACTTTTTTTAAACTCATTAAGCCTATTTATAAGCTCTTGCTTTTTTAAATTTTCCATTGAAAGTGTGCCAAAGTTTTCTACACAAAAAGACGCCATTACTGTTCCGTAGACCATGGCCTCTTTTAGGCTTTCAAAATTTATTTCTTTCTGCTCTGAAAGAAATCCTGCTAGCCCCCCTGCAAATGTATCTCCTGCTCCAGTTGGATCAATCACTTTTTTTACAGGAAACGCCTTCAAATTAAACTGGTTATTTTTCCCAAACAATGCAGATCCGTGTTCTCCTTTTTTAATTATAATATATTGTGGTCCAAGTTTTAAAATTTCCTTAGCAGCTTCAAGCAGAATTGTCTTACCAGAAAGCTGTTTCGCTTCATCGTCATTAATTACTATTATATTTACTCTTCTTATCACATTAAGCAGATCATCTAATGCAGTGTCCATCCAAAAATTCATAGTATCTAAAATAGTTGCTTTTGGATTCCCCGTTAACTGATCTAAAACAGTCTTTTGAACAAGAGGATGTAGATTGCCTAAAACAGCAATAAAAGGGGATTTAAATTCTTTTGAAACTTTTGGGTTGAAGTTCTCTAAAACATTTAGCTCCGTGATTATTGTGTCTCTTTTGTTCCAATTTTTATGATACCTTCCCTTCCAATAAAAAGTTTTTCCATTAGGAATGATATCAATTGATGACGTCTTAACTCCTTTATTGTTTATAAGCTCAATGTGCTTCTGTTCAAAATCTTCCCCAACTGCAGAAACAATAGAAGAGCTCGTTTTAAAGCATGAACAAGCTAAAGATATATATGTGCCTGAGCCTCCCAAAATCTTTCCAGACGATCCATATGGTGTTTCAATGTCATCGTAAGCAACTGTTCCTACAATTAGTGTTTTCTTCATTTTAATTTAATTTTTCATAACTCTTATCTATTAAAAGAGTCTTCTTTTTTGAAGCTGCAACTGCTAAATAATCACATCTTTCATTCTGGGGATGATTGTTATGCCCTTTGATCCAAAAGAATTTAATATTGTGTTTAGGATATATTTTTAAAAACTCTATCCATAAATCTGCATTTTTTTTCTTTTTAAAATTCTTTTTTTCCCATCCAAAAACCCATTTTTTCTCTACTGCGTCTGAAACATATTTTGAATCTGTATAAATTGAAATTTGTAGCCCTGTCTTTTTTAATTTTTTTAGAGCTTCAATTACGGCTAATAGCTCCATTCTATTGTTCGTTGTCATTCTATAGCCTTCTGAAAACTCTTTAAACCTTTTAGTCGCTTTTTGCTGTATAACTATTCCATATCCTCCTGGCCCAGGATTTCCTCTGGATGAGCCATCGGTGTATATCTGTATTATCTCATTCTCCATTTATCAAGGTCTTTTCAATTATTTTAGGGAAAAAAGAATGTTCTAGTTTTAAAACTTTTCTAGCAAGAGACTCTGAAGAATCTTTATCGCTAATAGAAATTGATTTTTGGAAAATTATCTTTCCTTCATCATAATTTTTATCAACGAAATGAATTGTAATTCCTGACATTTTTTCATTGTTTTCAATAACTGCTTTATGAACATTCATTCCATACATTCCTTTTCCGCCATAAGCAGGGAGAAGTGCCGGATGTATATTTATTATTTTATTTGGGAAGGACTCTATTATTTTTAAGGGAACTTGCCATAAAAATCCTGCAAGAACTATAAGGTCCGGGGATATCCTTAAAATTGAATTCAATACCGTGTTTGTTTTATAAAAACTCTCTTTGTTTATAAGCAAGATTTTCACTCCATTATCTTTGGCTTTTTTTAAAACTTTTGCTTTTGGGTTATTACAAACCAGCATCTTAATTGAAATTTGTTTTCTAAACTTGAAATATTTACATATCTCGAGAAAGTTAGTCCCAGAGCCTGATGCAAACAGAATAATTTTTTTTTTATTCAATTTTAGTTATAAAGTTGTAACAAAATAACACAATTCTCTCTCGCCAATCAACTATATGTCAAATTCTTTTTTTGTAATTTTTTTAAAAAAGAGGTTATATAATGTAAAGTTTTTTATTTTTGTCTGAACTTTAAACCAAAGAATTATGTCAGATATTTCATCTCGTGTAAATGCAATCATTGTTGACAAATTAGGTGTTGACGAAAATGAAGTTGTTTCTGCCGCAAGCTTTACTAACGATTTAGGGGCCGACTCTCTTGATACCGTTGAGCTAATAATGGAATTTGAAAGAGAATTCGATATTCAAATCCCTGATGACCAAGCTGAGAAAATAGCCACAGTAGGACAAGCTATTCAATATATCGAAAGTTCAAAATAATCCTTATGAGCCTTAGGCGCGTTGTTGTTACTGGATTGGGGGCTCTAACCCCAATTGGTAATACAGTCCCTGAATATTGGCAAGGTTTAATTAGTGGAGTTAGCGGAGCTGCTCCTATAACTTATTTTGACACCTCTAAGTTCAAAACACAATTTGCTTGTGAGTTAAAAGGGTTTAATCCTGAAGACTTTATGGAGAGAAAGTTGTCTAGAAAAATGGATCGCTTTGCTCAGTACGCCATTGTTTCTTCAGATGAGGCCATTAAAGATGCTAAAATAAATTTGGACAACTCAGACAAAGATAGGATTGGCGTAATTTGGGGGGCTGGAGTTGGAGGGTTGGAAACTTTTCAAAATGAAGTTCTTGGCTTTGCATCAGGAAATGGGGTTCCTCGATTTAATCCGTTTATGATCCCTAAAATGATCCCTGATATAGCTCCAGGAATAATTTCAATTAGAAACGGTTTTAGAGGCCCTAACTTTGCGACTGTTTCTGCTTGTGCTTCTTCGGCTAATGCTATTATCGATGGCTTGAATTACATTCGTCTTGGTTATGCAGATATAATTATTTCAGGCGGGTCTGAAGCCGGAGTTGCAATTTCAGGCATTGGAGGTTTTAATGCCCTTCATGCTCTATCTACAAGAAACGAAGATCCTAAAACTGCTTCTCGCCCATTTGACAAAGATAGAGACGGGTTTGTCTTGGGAGAAGGTGCTGGCTGTCTTGTTCTTGAAGATTATGAACATGCAATTAATAGAGGGGCAAAAATATATGCAGAAATTGTTGGAGGAGGACTCTCTGCTGATGCATACCACATGACTGCTCCACATCCAGAGGGTATTGGAGCAATCAAAGTAATGCAAAACTGTATTCGCGATGCCAAAATAAGCTCCTCTGAAATAGATACTGTAAACATGCATGGCACATCAACACAATTAGGGGACGTTGCTGAAGCTAAAGCCTTGAATGATGTTTTTGGAAAGCACCTCTATTCTATGAATATTAATTCTACCAAGTCTATGACTGGCCATCTTTTGGGTGCTGCTGGAGCTGTTGAATCTATTGCTTCAATTCTTTCAATTAAAGAGGGGGTAGTTCCCCCCACAATCAATCACTTTACAAAAGATGAGGAAATTGACGAGAACATAAACTTTACTTTTAATTCTGCGCAAAAAAGAAATGTTAACATTGCCATGAGCAATACTTTTGGATTTGGAGGGCATAATGCATGTGTGCTTTTTAAAAAAGCATAATGTCTCGCTGATACTTTGCTTTTATGTTCTAAATTTCACAAATTGTATCTTTGAATGTGCCTAAGCATATAATTTCTCATAGCGAAACAGATGATTTTGGGGAAATCATTGCGATTCATTGTTCTTTAGAGCCTTTTGATTTAGCATTTAAAATTAATTCTCTTTTAGGAATAAGACTAATTCGCTCAAACCATGACATTAGTTTTAAGAAATCTGAAGAAAGATATATGGCATATTCTTTTGAACCCGATTTAAATGGGCCTTTGATTTATCTGTACTCTAATTCATTTATAAAATCACATGTTATTAAAGATTCTGGATTGTTGTTTGATCATCAAACCACAGAGATGTTTTTAATACCAGAGTTAAAGCAGGCTGACTTTATAATTAAGTATGTTGATGAAAAAAAGACTGTTGACTCCTTTATTAAATCTTTATCTTTGCTTAAAGAAATCTATTCTTGCTATAGAGTCAAAAAAACAAAAATAAAATCTAAACAAAACTTAATCCTTTAATTAATGAAGCTTAATAAAACTAAAATTGTTGCTACTGTAGGGCCGCAGTCTGAATCTAGAGCAGTATTAAAAAAGCTAATGATGGCTGGTGTTGATGTTTTCCGGATTAATTTTTCTCATGCATCATACAAAGAGATTAAAGCTTCTGTTAAGAGTGTCCGCGCCCTAAGTGAGGAACTAAATGTTCACGTGTCTATATTAGGAGATCTACAGGGTCCCAAAATTAGGCTCGGACTTGTAAAAAAAGATGTGTCTTTAAAAAAGGGAAGTGTTGTTAAAATCACCACTAAGGATGAGAAAGAAGGAGATGAAAGCTGTGTGTCAATAAATTATTCTAAATTTCCTTTGGATGTTAATTCCGGTGAAAAAATTCTAATTAATGACGGGAAATTGATTCTTCAAGTTTTAAGCTCAAACAAGAAAGATCTTGTTGAGGCTAAGGTTTTACAGGGCGGGGCGCTAGAGTCTAGAAAGGGAGTTAACCTGCCCAATACAATAATTTCTCTTCCTAGCTTGACCAAGAAAGATAAAGAAGATGCTTTTTTTGCAATTAAAAATGGTTTTGACTGGATAGCCCTATCCTTTGTTAGGTCTAAAAAAGATGTTTCTGATTTAAAAAAACTAATTACAGCCGTGGGTAATTCTAGTATTCCTATAATTGCAAAAATTGAAAAACCTGAGGCAATTCATAATATAGATGGCATTCTAAAAACAGCTGATGGAATTATGGTTGCTAGAGGGGATCTTGGGCTTGAAATTCCCTCTGAAGAGGTGCCTTTAAATCAAAAGCTCTTGGTAATTAAGGCTAAAAAAGCTAGAAAGCCAGTTATAATTGCAACTCAAATGATGGAGTCTATGCTAGACAGTCTCACTCCTTCAAGAGCAGAGGTAAATGACGTTGCTAATTCTGTAATGGACGGGGCAGATGCCCTGATGCTATCTGGAGAAACTTCAGTTGGTAAATTTCCTGTTGAAGTAGTTAAAACAATGGAAAAAATTATAAATCGAGTGGAAAGCTCTCCGTTGATCAAAATCCCTTATGAATTGCCTAAAATTAAATCAAAAAGGCTTTTAACCAAAACGGTTTGCTTTCATGCCTGTAACATTGCAAATGAAATTAGCGCTTCGGCAATCTGTACCCTTACAAACAGCGGGTATACGGCTTGGCAAATCTCGTCTTGGAGGCCTAACGCGATGATTCTTGTTTTCACTTCCAACAGAAAAATTCTAGCTCAGCTCAATTTGCTCTGGGGTGTAAAATGTATGTTTTACAATAATTTTGTTAGCACTGATGACACAATTGAAGAGGTTAATCAGCTCGCCAAGCAACAGGGCTTCATAAAAAAGAATGATTTTGTCATTAATTTATCTGCAATGCCCATTGTTAAAAAAGGAGAAGTAAATACTTTGAGGGTCTCTAAGATATAAAGCAAGTTGTTTTGCTTATTTTTGTTAAATGGAGACAACTAGACAAAAAAAAGTGGCTGGAATTTTACAAAAGGACCTTGCTGTTCTTTTACTAAAGCTTCTGAAAAATTCTGGGAAAAATAATATTCTTTCCTCAGTAACTAAGGTTAAAATATCCCCTGACCTTTCAATTGCCAAGATATATGTTAGTGTTTTCCCTGTTTTGGAGGCTTCTAACATCCTTAGTCTCATTAACAAAAATAAAGGCTCTGTCAAAAAATCTCTTGCAGAATTAATTAAAAACCAAGTCCGCAGAATCCCTGATCTTGTTTTTTATCATGATGATTCGCTGGACCATATTGACAAAGTAGAGAGTGCATTAAAGGGTGTTGAGGATCCAATTCAAAACTCTAGCCTTTTGAACAAACGAAAATCAATCTAAGTTGGGAGTTTCTGATTTTATAGCAAGGAGGTACTACAGTTTTAAAAGCAATTGGAATATTGTCAATATAATTAGTCGTTCTGCTTCATTTGTTCTTATTGTGGCTGTCTGTGCTTTTTTTGTTGTGCTCTCTGTTTTCTCCGGCCTAAAAGTTTTTGGGTCAAATTATTCCAAGGCTTTTGATCCTGATATAAAAATTGTTTCAAAAGAATCTAAACATTTTTACCTTGAAGAGTCCATTTCTGAACAATTAAAAAAAATCTCTAATATCTCTTTTTTTTCGGCTGTCCTTGAAGACAAAGTTCTTGTAAAAAACAACGAGAATAGCGGCTTTGCATATTTAAATGGTGTTGAAAAACAGTATAGTTCTGTTTTTGAAATTGAAAAAATTATTACTCTGGGTGGATGGCTAACATCTATGACTGAAAATCAAGTTGTGGTAAGTCATTCCCTAGCGGATAACCTTAGTCTTGGTCTATACAATTATGGCGGAGGACTGACTCTTCTAGTACCCTCTAAAAAGGACGAAAACAATATTTTACAAAACCCTTTTAGTTCTTCATTTTTTATGGTTTCTGGAATTTTTGGATCAAGTGAAGCTAACGATCAAAAAAATATTTTTATTCCATTAACTTCGGCGCAAATTCTTTTGGGTCTTGACAAAAGGGAGGTTTCCTCCGTTGCTATTAAACTAATTGATAATGATAAAAGTAAAAGCACGATTAAAAAAATTCAAGAGGTTTTTGGAAATACTTTTTCCGTAAAATCTCGTGAAGAATTAAATGAGACTTATTATAAAATGTTGAATGCAGAAGGGTTAATCTTGAATCTTGTTTTGGGTCTTATTTTAGTTGTGGCCATGTTCAATACTGTTGGGGCTGTCATTATTTTAATCATAGAAAAGGAAAAAGATATTAAAACTTTATACAAAATCGGAGCAAACCGGGCTCAGGTTTCTAGTGTGTTTTTCAGACATGGCCTTTATTTGTCATTCTCTGGGGGGTTGGTTGGTCTTGTATTAGGTTGTTTAATTGTTTTTATTCAAGAGCAGTTTGGAATTATTTCTCTCTCAGGAACCTTAATTCCCTATCCTGTAGTTTTTGAAATAAGCAACTTTGGAATTGTGATTGGCTGGATGGTACTAGTTGGAACTGGGGGAGCTCTTTTGTCTTTGCTTGCTTTAAAAAAAGTTAAACTGTAGCTTCAAACATTTCTGATCTTTCCTCAAGCTCACTAAAAACATCCATTACATCTGTTATTGTCTCTCCTGTAACCAGCCTCGTTCTGAACGGCTTAAAGTTTATTATTCCTCTAAAATAAGTTGAATAATGTCTTCTTGTTTCCAAAAGGCCTAGCCTTTCTCCTTTCCATTTAATGGACATTTCTAAGTGTCTCTTGGCTGTTGCTATTCTTTCTTCTAAACGGGGCCCTTGAGATAAAGCGCCTGTTTCCAAATATTTTTTTACTTCTTTGAAAAACCACGGATTCCCAATAGAGGCTCTTCCAATCATGGCGCCATCCAACCCATATTCGTCTCGCATTATTCTTGCTTTCTCTGGGGAGTCAACATCTCCATTTCCAAAAACAGGAATTGCCATTCTTGGATTATTTTTTACTTTAGAAATCAATGTCCAGTCTGCTTTTCCTTTATACATTTGTGCCCTTGTTCTTCCATGAATTGATATTGCTTTCGCGCCAACATCTTGCAGCCTTTCAGCTACTTCAACTATTTTAATAGTTTTCTCGTCCCAGCCTAGCCTTGTTTTTATTGTTATTGGGAGTTTTGTTCTTTTAACCATTTCTGAGGTTAGCTTTACCATCAAATCAATATCTTTTAAAATCCCAGCCCCTGCTCCTTTGGAAACTACTTTTTTAACGGGACAGCCAAAGTTAATATCAATAATGTCTGGGTTTGTTTTCTCTACTATGTCAACAGCTTTGAGCATTGAGTCTAGGTTTGCTCCAAAAATTTGTATTCCTACAGGCCTTTCTTTTTCATATATGTCGAGCTTCATAACACTTTTTTGTGCACTTCTAATAAGCCCTTCACTTGAAATAAATTCTGTATAAACAACGTCTGCTCCCTGTTCCTTGCATAAGGCTCTAAATGGGGGATCGCTGACGTCTTCCATAGGAGCCAACAAAAGAGGAAAGCCTTTTAATTTTATATCGCCTATTCTTACCAATCTTATTTTTTTAAACTACTTGCAAAAGTAAAATATTAATTGAACTATATTTGTGCTCCTATTTAAACTTTAAATGAGCGCTATTAGAAACTTCTGTATTATTGCCCATATTGATCATGGAAAAAGCACTCTTGCCGACAGGCTTCTTGACTTTACGGGTGCCGTTTCGGCTAGAGAAAAACAGGATCAACTCCTCGATAATATGGATTTGGAGAGAGAAAGAGGAATTACTATTAAATCTCACGCTATTCAAATGAACTATACAAAGGGTGGTATGGACTATGTTTTAAACCTAATTGACACGCCCGGTCATGTGGACTTTTCATATGAAGTTTCTCGTTCAATTGCCGCGTGTGAAGGCGCCTTGCTTGTTGTTGATGCAGCTCAAAGCATACAGGCTCAAACCATTTCAAACCTTTATCTTGCCCTAGAAAATGACTTGGAAATTGTCCCTGTTTTAAACAAAGTTGATCTGCCTTCAGCCAATCCTGAAGAGGTAAGCGATGATATTGTTGATCTTCTAGGGTGTAAGAAAGAGGAGATTATTCATGCTTCTGCAAAAACGGGACAAGGAATTGAAGAAATTTTGGATGCTATTATTTCTGTTGTTCCTGCACCCTCATCAAATATTAACGCTCCATTAAGAGCTTTGATTTTTGATTCTGTATACAATCCTTTTAGAGGTGTTGAAACCTACTTTAGGGTTTTCGATGGACAAATAAAAAAGGGCCAGCCCATTAAATTTCTAGCAACTCAAAAAGAATATTCTGCTGATGAAGTAGGAACATTAAACCTAACTCAAACTCCAAAGAAATGTATTAAGGCAGGAGATGTTGGATACTTGATTACTGGAATTAAAAATGCGAAAGAAGTAAAGGTTGGCGATACTATAGTAGAGGCTAATTCTGAACTAAAAGAGGGTATTTCCGGCTTTGAAGATGTAAAGCCAATGGTTTTTGCTGGAATTTATCCTGTAGATACTGAGGAATATGAAGATTTGCGTTCGTCCATGGAAAAGCTTCAATTAAATGACGCGTCTCTAGTGTTTATCCCAGAAAGTTCTTCTGCTCTTGGCTTTGGTTTTAGATGTGGATTTTTAGGCATGCTACATTTAGAAATAATTCAAGAAAGACTGGAAAGAGAATTTAATATGTCTGTAATTACAACTGTTCCTAATGTTTCATATAAAGCTTATACAAGAAAGGATCCTAATTCTGGCCTACTGGTTAATAATCCGTCAGACCTGCCCGACCCTAGTAGCCTAGATCGTGTTGAGGAGCCTTATATTAAGGCCACCATAATTACCAAGTCTGATTATGTTGGAAACGTTATGAGCTTATGTATTGAAAAGCGAGGGCAAATAATCAATCAAACCTATCTTACAACACAAAGAGTAGAATTAGTCTTTGATATGCCTCTTGCAGAAATAGTTTTCGACTTTTATGATCGTCTTAAAACTGTTTCCAAGGGTTATGCGTCTTTTGATTATTCTCCTATTGGGATGCGGCCTTCAAAGCTTGTTAAGGTAGATCTTCTTTTAAACGGAAATTCTGTAGATGCCCTTTCTTCATTAATTCATTTTGATAATGCCTATACTATTGGTAAAAAAATGTGTGAAAAACTTCGAACCTTGATTCCTCGTCAACAATTCGACATCCCTATACAAGCTGCCATTGGGTCTAAAATTATTTCCAGAGAGACTATTAAGGCTTTAAGAAAAGATGTAACAGCCAAATGTTATGGGGGAGATATTACTAGGAAGCGTAAGTTGCTTGAAAAACAAAAAAAGGGCAAAAAGAAAATGAGGCAAATTGGAAGTGTTGAAATTCCTCAGGAGGCTTTTATGGCTGTTTTAAAACTAAACGACTAATATGGGAGGCTTTATTAAACTTTATTTCATTTTTAAAATCTAATTATAATAAATTCGTATATATGAACTCTATTTTAAAACCGTTTGCTTCTTTCCTTGTTCTGTCTTTTATTTTTTTTGGCTGTTCCAGTTCGGAAGATGAAGGCGGTGAATCACCCACATCTCCATCAGTAACTATCCCGTTAGACGTTTATAAAAAAGTTTATGGCACAACTTCTGAAATTACAATTCAAGGCGGATATGTTTATATAAACACTAATGGTGTTCCTGATCATAAAAGCCCTTATTTTAAAGATACAAAATGGCACGATGCAAAGTATGAGGCTTATGACGCCTCTAATCCTAATATCTTTCATACAGGGGATTTTCACTTAAATCCAAATCGGATTTCTGAACTATCTATTTCGTTCAAAATTCCTAACTCCC
>CENF01018196.1_pt1 | contig 20836 bp, 24 predicted proteins | sample 361291 | NCBI WGS metagenome assembly CENF01 (sample SAMEA2619399, study PRJEB7988) | marine metagenome | isolation source: saline water (ENVO:00002010), including | reverse complement strand
TTGCAAGAAAGCGTAAACCAAATTGAAAATAAAATCAGTCAGTTAAAAACAGAAATAACACATCTCGGAAAAGACTTACCAAGCGAACTAATCAATGAATACGAAAGCCTCCGATCAAGATCCGGCCATGTCAGTGTTGCAAAATTAGTTAACCGAACATGCAACGGTTGTAACCTAGAGCTACCCGCTGTAGAAGTAGACAGAATAAAGAAACTTTCTGAAGATAATATTATCAACTGCGAAGAATGCGGTTGCATCTTGGTTCGTTAATTATGCTGCTGTGGTTCGCAGGCCTTTCTTTCATTATTGTTGCAACAGTATTTGCAAGTCCGGCTATTGATTACAGGTTGGTCATGATCGGATCTTTAGTGCCTGTGATAGAAATGTTCCTCGAAGGGCCATGGATGCTTCATTCCCTGCTAGCACCCGTACTCGTAATGGGATTCGTGATGATCGCTTTTCAAGGGAAGCGACTAAAGCAAAGAAAATGGTTAGGCGTTCCCATCGGAATGTTCCTCTATTTGTTTTTAGACCGAGCTTGGACAAAAGCGAACTTATTCTGGTGGCCACTGTTTGGATTTCAAATTGAGAAGGCCGACACACCCACGTGGGAAGAACCAGCCATACTCATACTTATGGAAATAGCTGGTCTGCTAGTAGTAGTTTTTGGAGTTGCAAAATACAAAATCTATGAGAAAGAGAATATGAAGCTATTCTTGAAAACCGGTCGAATACAACGCCAAATGATGCGAGGTAATTAGATTTAAATGACTAAAGTAACATTATTGCGACATGGTCAAACAGACTTCAATGCCCAGGGTCGACTTCAAGGACGAATCGATAACCCACTGAACGATGCAGGGTTCCAGCAAGCTCAAAAGGCTGCAGAGGCCATAGGCCCAATTGACAAGATAATATCTAGCCCACTCCGGAGGGCCATTCAAACAGCCGAAGCCTTCAATATGGAAATAGAAATAGATGAAAACTGGATAGAGCTAGATTACGGAGACTGGGACGGAGCGCATTTAAAAACAATCTCAAAAGAAACCTGGTTTGAATGGAAAAGCAACCCATCATTCAAGCCACCTAAAGGAGAATCTTTAGAAATATTAGGAGAACGCGTCCAGTTCTCTCTAGAGAAGATAAAGAAGAATACAAGCCAACATTTATTGATCGTAACGCACGTGTCACCCATAAAAGCTGCCGTAGCTTGGACCCTGGGAGTAGGCGATTCAGTAGGTTGGCGAACAAGATTAGATACCGCCTCCTACACGCAAATACAAATAGATTCGAGCACCCCCGTATTGCTTAAATTCAACCACACAGCTGGAAAAAGAAACTAGAGCAAAATCAAATGACACCTTTGCGTTACGAGGATCGTCTAATCTAGAAGCAAACCTAACGCACGGGACAGCCATGAGATACCCAAATACTGCATCACTTCACGGAAGATGTCTTTTGCTACCTGTTGCACTGTTCGCCCTGCTAGCAGCCTGCAGTACAGAAGATATGGTATTTGAACCAAGCCAACAAGCGCTAGAAAATGATAACTCACAAGATGGTGAACCCGTTGAGCAAGCAACCTCAGAAGCAAGTCAAGAAGCTCCTGTCTTTATTGAGCCAACTCCTGCCACCCAAACAACACCACCAGGCAACGATGGAAAGTTAGATGAGCTCAACTGCGCAATACCCAAAGAAGAAATAACATTCCACTGGGGGACAGATTCAGGAGATGGTTTTGAAAATTCCATCTATGGGCCCTACCTCTTGACTGATGCACGAACCGGTGTGCATGCTGATTACGATCGATTCGTGATGGAATTTGAAACTGACCCGAATGAACCTGACGGATCGCCAGATAGCTTTCAAATACTATGGGCTGACGGAACTCCGTTATCAATGGGTAGTGGTGAACCCTTATCTGTAATGGGGAATTATGCACTCGAAATATTTATCTTAGGGTATGGCTATTCCCGCAACGACTCAGCAGAACCCTCTCAAGCCCCCCGCAGTTTGTCACCAACTCGAACAGGGAACCTTAAACAAGCAGTGTGGGATGGAGAGTTTGAAGGCGTTCTTCATTGGGTCTTAGGGCTTGAAGAAAAAGCTGACTTTAGAGTGTTATCGATTTCTAACCCTCCAAGGTTAGTCGTTGATGTCTGCCGGACATCTTCAGGATAAAGCTGACACCAATAATATAAATGCCCAAGACGATTCGAAATTTCCCATTGTATGTAGGTGGGTTCATGGGGCCATTTGGTGCCACATTAGTCTTGCCAATGTTTCCAGAATTAAGAACAAGTTTCCGTACCTCAACCGAAACAATAGGATGGACTTTCACGGCGTACCTTCTTCCATTCGCGATACTGCTCCTCATCTCAGGAACATTAGGCGAAAAGTGGGGAAGGAAACGGACCGTTCGGGGTACGTATCTGCTGTATGCACTTTCCTCGATTGCATGTGCACTAGCTCCAAATTTGCAAATATTTCTTCTCGGGAGAAGCTTTCAAGGAATAGCCAATGCATTCATAACCCCACTTTTGCTTTCGGGATTAGCGGAGCGGAACCCAGAAGCAAAATTTGGAAGCAAAGTAGGAATATATGCCAGTTTTCAAGCACTCGGCATGGGAATGGCTCCCATCGTTGGTGGTATCTCAGCAGATACTGAATGGAGGGCAGCATTTTGGGGAACAGTATTCGTCTCAATCCTCTTATCTATCTTCCCTCCCGATGGAGAGCCGCGTCAGGTATCAAGCATGCCATCATTCAAAAACCTATTTCAGCGGAAAATGATCGTCATTGGATTCGCAACTTTTATAGTTGCAGCGGGACCCATGGGAATAAATGTCTTAGTAGCAGTCGTCGCACGCGACGAATTCAATGTTTCAGGATCAAATGCTGGACTAATTCTAATGGGGGGAGCTCTTTCGAACTTTATTTTAAGCCCAATTTGGGGAGAAAGGATTGACAAAATTGGTTTCCAAAAGTCGTCTGTTTTAGCGGCAGTCTCTCTCGTAGTATTTTCAAGCCTCATCGCCTTCTCCACAGGACCTGTCACTTTGGGAATTTTCTGGGTCCTAGCTGGAGGGGTTGTTGGTTGCATGTCAGTGGCATTGCAAGCTTTAGGTACGACCGCTATACCAAGCAATAGAGGCGGAGCGCTATCTTTTGTTCTGTCATTCCGATTTCTTGGAGTAGGTCTTTGGCCGATAATCTGGCTACCAGTGATTAACTATTCATTTGTTGGAGCTGTGCTAGCAACATCTTCACTAGGGTTAGTAAGCGCATATTTGCTAGCTAAAAAATGATCGTAAATAAGTAACAACGGCCAAAGGAGAAGACAATGGAATCCCACAAACGAGGGCAAGTAAACATATCATATGACAGAGAAGGGGATGGCCCCCCAGTTCTACTACTTGCTCCGGGAGGAATGCGCTCAGCAAACAACTTCTGGAATAATATGCCATGGAACCCAAGAGAAAAGCTCCAAAATCAATTTGAACTTATTGGCATGGATCAACGCAATGCCGGAGACTCAATTGCTCCTATAACGAAAGACGATAATTGGGACACTTATAAACAGGATCAAATTTCCTTATTGGATTACTTAGAAGTAGAAAAATGCCACCTGATCGGAATGTGTATTGGAGGCCCCTTTATTGCGAACTTGCTCAAAACCTATCCGGAGAGGTTTAAGTCAGCGGTCATGTTGCAACCAGTAGGAATTGAGGAGAATAGACAAGCTTTCTACGACATGTTCGATGACTGGGCCAAGGACATAATGAACCAGGAATCGGGTCCCACATCTGAGACCATGGAAAAGTTCAAACACAACATGTGGGATGGCGAATTCCTTATAACTACTACAGAACAAGAAGTCTCATCAATTCAAAACCCATTACTAATATTCATGGGAGATGATCTTTACCACCCTCAGTCCACTTCCAGAAAAATCGCTGAACTTGCCCCAAACGCAACTTTAATTGAGAAATGGAAAAATCCAGAGTTGCTGGAAAGTACGAACTCCTTAGTTATTGACTTTCTTAAGCAACACTCAGAATAAGTGATAATTTTTTAGGTGAGTTGGCCTATAGGCGGGGTTCTGTTCAGAAGTTTGTTTCCAATTATTTCCTTGATGGTCATCCATCTTTGCGGTCCACCTGGGAACTATCACCATTTCTAGCAACTGGGATGAACGACCCATGTTCCACACTTGACCTTGCTCCAAACGGAGGTTACCTAGCCATCTGAATCGCTTCAGATGCTGGTGCGCTCTTACCGCACCGTTTCACCCTTACCTGTGCCATATGGCCATCGGCGGTCTGCTCTCTGTTGCCCTTATCGATAGATCACTCCATCCTGACTCTCGTCAGCGTTTTGTTCATAGGAGCCCCGACCTTCCTCAACACAACTAGTTGTACTGCGACCATCCGGCCAACTCACCAATATCAGTTTGTCTGCTAAAACTCAAAAGGACAACCTAGAGCCGTGACGGGCGTTTACTCCAAAAATTGGAAGAAAGTTGCCCCTCAAGTTATATCTTTCCGTTTAAAGTGCTAATTTTTTAGTAAGGACTTCTTAGACACAGACAAAAATAGGAGAAAGATATGACCGCACCTGAAGATCTAACCGTTGAAAATTTTGGACCGCTACTTTCTATGGTCGGTACTTGGGAAGGGCACAAAGGGATGGACTTCTCGTATCACAACGAAGAACAAGAAACCGGTGATACAAGCTATTTCGAGAGGGTAACATTCTCTACCTTTGGACCTGTTGATAACGGAAACCAGCACCTCTACGGACTAGATTATCGAATGGCAGCATGGCGCTCAGATGAATTAGACCAAGACCCCTTCCATACAGAGGTAGGTTACTGGCTTTACGATCCAGCTGAAAAGCAAATTATGAGATGTTTCATGGTGCCGAGGGGGACAGTTGTCATTGCAGGAGGAACCTGCGAACCTGATGCTTCGTCTTTCAGTATGACTGCTGAACTGGGTTCGACAAATTACGGAATACTGGAAAACAAATACCTTGCTCAAAACGCTTCAACTGTGGAATACAAAGTTGATATTACTCTGGGTGAAGGCGAATGGTCCTATGCCGAAGATTCAGTGCTGAAAATGGCTGTCCAAGAAGACCTACTCCACCACACAGATGCGAACACTTTGACTAAAGTTTCTGACTAACTGCAAGAGAGCGTCAAAAATCCGCACTGCAAGGAAGGCGATAGTCTAAATTAGGACATATGCCCCTTGAAACTGAACCATTCAATTTCGTTGAGATCCTTGATCATATTAAAGTAGGCCAAGATCTAACGATTGAAGTTGCTCAACACGCACTCACGGGCATACTCAAAGGCGATGTTGATGATGGAGATCTAGAATCTTTCTTACTCTCACTTAATCGAAAGGGCGCTACGAACCAAGAGATCATCGGTTTTGTAAAAGCAATGAGATCATCCTGTCTCCGGTTGCACTGCCCCGAAGGGACAATAGACCTAGTCGGAGCAGGAGGCTCCCAAATGGGAAGGGAAGCAGCACTGAATGTGTCTACTATAGCGTCTTTCGTCGCAACAGGAGCCGGAGCTAGCGTCTGCAAGCATGGAAACAGAAGAGCCTCATCAACCTCAGGTTCATTTGACTTACTTGATGAACTAGGCCTATCAGCAACGCTTGCGCCGGGTGAGGTAGAACGTTGCGTAAACGAAGTAGGTCTCGGTTTCGCGTTCGCCAGAACTTTTCACCCAGCAATGAAATATGCAGGACCAGTGAGAGCAAAATTAGGAATACCTACAATCTTCAATACCCTTGGCCCACTATCCCACCCTGCTTTCCTCAAACGGCAAGTAGTTGGTGTCCCATCCTTTGATACAGCTAAGCAGATGGCTAAAGTTCTGCAAAGCACCGGCACAGAATTGGGAATGGTAGTAAGTGGGCATAACGGCTTAGACGAACTCTCAACAACAGGAAAAAACTTAGCTCTTATTATTACGAAAGAGGCAATCGAAACAACTGAAATCGACCCCTCCGACCTAGGGATTACAACAGTTACTCCAGAAAAGATCTACGGGGGAAGTCCGCAAGAAAATGCGCGTATTGCAATTCAAGTCCTAGATGGTGAAGGCGGGCCCAAAACTGACATCATCGTATTAAATGCCGCTGCAGGATTAGTCGTAGCTGGGATAGCAGAAAATCTAATTGATGGTATTGAAAGAGCCCGTTCATCCATAGATTCTGGTGCAGCAAAATTAAAGCTACAGGAACTGCAAACGTTCACTCAAGATTTAGGGTCTAAATGAAAACAAATAACCGATACCGATGCAACGCATGCGGCAACTTAACGCGATTCGATGTAATCAAAATGCAGCGGACTTCTGAGTTCCACCACTTCACAACAGATGGGAAATTAGCTATTGAAGATCAAATAACCCTTGAACAGCACATAGAATCTGTGAAATGTCGATGGTGCGAAAGCGGAGCTGATGTCGTAGAAATACACAATCCATCAAACACATAGACGCCTTCCCAAATAATTGTCACACTCTCAGGTTACTTTGGCCTCATGAGTAAAAAATATCTTTCTATCGACTGTGAGTTATGTCCGCTTGCTGACACAGACTCTTGTGATGACTGTCTAGTCACATTTATATGCGACCGGGACCCTAAATCAGCAGTCATTGTAAGTCTTGAAGAGTGGAAATCCATGAAATCGATGACAAAAGTAGGACTCCTTCCAGAGTTACGTAACCCCGTCATTAGTATCAGAAGCTCTAGTTGATAGTTTCCTTCACTTCAACAATCTGCGATTATTGAAGTGTGCAAACTTTGATTAACGCTAGCGATCTTGAAAAGATCGGATATGAAAATGGACTTGATGCTTTCGGAGTAGCTAAAGCTGACCAGTTCAAAGAAACTCTTGAAATACTTAAATCGCGGAAAGCACAAGGATTGCATGGCGGAATGAATTTCACGTATCGGAATCCAGTTAGATCAACAACGCCAAAAGTTACTATGCCAGACGCACAATCGCTCATCGTTGGTGCAAGGTCATACTGGAAACCCAACGAGAAAGTCTTTGATAAAGGCAACCCACAAGGAAGAGTAGCTCTATACGCTCAAGAAAATTACTATGCAAGGCTCGAAGAAGGTCTTTCTGCGATCGCAGACAAATTAGAAAGCCAGGGGCACAAAACGATAATTCTGATAGACGATAATGCCTTAGTAGACCGTGAAGCAGCTTATCGAGCTGGGCTTGGATGGTATGGGAAAAATGCAAACATCCTAATACCCAAAAGAGGCTCGTGGTTCGTTCTAGGTTCAATACTGACCAACGCTGTTTTTGAACCTAACACCCCGGTTGAAGAAAATTGCGGCTCCTGCACAAAATGCATCACGGCTTGCCCTACTCAGGCAATAGTTTCTCCCGGAGTAATTGACAGTAACCGTTGCCTAGCTTGGTTAGTGCAATCACCCAAAGACTTCCCCCCAGAATTCAGAGAGGCACTAGGGGATAAGATATACGGTTGCGATGACTGTCAGGACACTTGCCCGATTAACAAATATGAGGAACGGGCAGAAACCTTAAAGAACAAGAGAAATAGATCTACAGTCCCAATCTATGACATCCTTGAGGAAGACGATGAAACACTAATATCTAAGTACGGCCAATGGTACATACCGCAACGCGATCCACGATATTTGAGAAGAAACGCTCTTATAGTATTGGGCAACACCGGAACAACAAAAAGCGTGAAGGCACAGGCTATTGTTTCGCAATACTTAGAAAGTGATGATTCAATGCTAAGAAGTTACGCCGTCTGGACAGCAAAACGACTTGGATTGAATACGCTACTCAGCGATATGGAAAATGATAGGTCCGAAGATGTTCAGAGAGAACTTTCGTTACAAGTTGAACAAACTAAAGAAAGTGCCAGAGGTTAGAAGTTGAACCATTTGCTTGTCACAAATGATTACCCTCCAAAAGTAGGAGGAATACAGTCATACCTTTGGGAAATCTATCGAAGATTACCGCAGAAAGAAGTAACAGTTTTATGCACTCCTTACAAGAATTGTAAAACTTTTGACTCTAAACAAAGCCATAAGATCATTCGCACCAAGCAACGCGTACTTCTCCCCACACCTCAGCTAGCCAAACAGATTCGATCAATCATCAAAGAGCAGAAGATAGACGTTGTCCTATTTGACCCAGCGGTTCCTGTCGGTATTCTAGGCCCCAAAATCGGCATACCTTACGGTGTCATACTTCATGGAGCTGAGGTAACAATCCCAGGAAGAATCCCTGGGCTTAAGCAAATATTGCGCAAAGTACTTCGTAATTCACAGCTTGTAGTCACGGCTGGAGAATACTCAACTAAAGAGGCTGAAAGGGCTGCAAAAACCTCACTTCCTGTAGTTATTGTTCCTCCTGGAGTTGATGATAAGCGCTTTAAACCATTAACGCCCCAAGAACGAGTAGATGCTCGATCTAAATATGATTTAAATGAATCGGATGAGGTCATTCTTACTTTAAGCAGGCTTGTTCCTAGGAAAGGAATGGATGTTTTGATTAAAGCTTGTGCGGAACTCCACATGAGCCGCCCTCGTTTAAAGCTACTCATCGCAGGTACTGGGCGAGACAAAAGAAGGCTAGAAAATATCGCCAAGCGGGTAAAGGCTCCCGTAACTTTTCTCGGTCATGTCGCAGATGCAGAAATACCAAACCTATACGGACTCGCTGACCTCTTTTCAATGCTTTGTAGAGTCAGGTGGGGAGGTCTAGAACAAGAAGGCTTTGGCATCGTATTTTTGGAAGCAGCAGCCTCAGGCATACCTCAGATTGCAGGAAAAAGTGGTGGAGCGGGCGAGGCAGTATTAGAGGGGAAAACGGGAAAAGTAGTGTCAAATCCGAAAGATATCCGCAGCATAAAATATGCGATCTGTGAAATACTGGATGATAAAACTAGATATGAAGAAATGAAAAAGTTATCCAGATTAAGGGCCAAAACTCGATTTTCATATGACAATCTAGCCATAGAATTCCATGATTCACTTCTAAGAATGAAGCAAAATTGAGGAGCTAAACCAGACAATGAACGACACCAAAGGGCAATCTCTAATTAAGATTTCCGGAATAGGAACTGCTCTGTTTCTAGCGACAGGTATTGCCGCATCAATTCAGTCTGCATTTGAGGTAGTTTACGTAATTGTATCCTTGGCTATGTTCTCCATGGGGGTGGTCCTCGGGCTGAGAGCATTCGCTCGATCAGTTTCGAGAAGCAGGTACGAAATAATTACAACTATCGATTTGGTCAAAATCCCTCCGAGCGCACCGAAAAGCGCGAAAGCAATCCTTTATGGTTCACTAGCGTTAGAAGTTATAGGAAGTATTGTTCTTGCGTCTATGCAATCAAGCACTAATTTTGCATTTGGGATCCTCGCATCTTTATTTGCCCTTGGTAATCTCAATATGTGGGCTATCATGAATGGCACATTCAAGAAAAGACCCAACCGAAAGGGGTAGTATGAGTGATCACGCAACTCAGCGAAAAATCATAAATGCAACGCCCCAACAATGCTTCAAAGTAATTTCTGATTTCGAGAGCTATCCAGAATGGGCCGAAGATATAAAATCTGTTTCAGTGCTAGCCGAAGACGAAAGTGGGCTCGGAGGAGATGTCAGATTTCGCGCTGCAGCAATGGGTCGGAGTACCACCTATACACTCCGTTACTATTACGGAAGTAACCCACTCCGAATTGCATGGAGGCAAATCGAAGGTGACATAACAAAGAAAATTGAAGGTGAGTACGAATTCATTCCTATAGACAATGGAACGAGAACAGAAGTTGCTTACCACCTAGCTGCGGACCTTGCGATCCTAATTCCAGGTTTCGTTAAACGAAGAGCAGAATCCCGAATCGTTCGCGCAGCGCTTGAAGCATTAAGTGCAAGAATTGATTCTGTTACCACTGCATGAACAGTTAGATGGCAAGCCTCGGGTTTGATATCGGAGGAACAAATCTGCGTTTCCTGCGTTTAGATGAAGATGGTTCAACTTCCACTTTGCAACAGCAAGAGCACCCTAATGAAGCAGAAGCGATAGTTTCTATAGTAGTAAAGTTGGCAAGGACATCTATCAAAGAAAGCACCAGAAATATTGAAACGATAGGTGTTGGTTGCGCAGGACATGTTCTTTCAACAGGGGTAATAAAATCATCACCAAATCTTCCAAATTTCACTGACTTCCCCCTTAAACAAATCCTTGAAGAGGAGATTCAAACCCAAGTGATCGTAGAGAACGATGCGAATTGCGCCGCATGGGCTGAGCACCAAATCGGAGCAGGGTCAGGAGTAGAGAATTTGCTAGTCGTCTCATTTGGGACAGGTATTGGAGCAGGGTTAATTCTCGACGGTTCAATTTTTCGAGGTTCCTATGGATTAGCTGGCGAAGTAGGGCATATGACAATAGATGAAAACGGGCGCCCTTGCCCGTGCGGAAATTATGGATGTTGGGAACAGTATTCCTCAGGAGCTGAGTTAAGCAAACTCATTTCCAGTAATACAAAATCACCACTTTACGAAGATACCTTGACTGAATTTGGTGAAAGAGTAGCAATAGGATTACGTAACCTATCTCATATCCTAGACCCTCAGATGATTCTTGTTACTGGCGGAATTACTTCGATAGGCGGGCCATTACTAAAAGCTATCCAACAGGCCTATTACAGGAGAGTAAGCCACAGGGATAACGAAAAATTAACCCAAATCGGTATTGGAATGTTCGGAAATGAAGCTGGAGCTCTAGGGGCAGCTTTAATAGCATCAGCTCAAGAAATAATTTAATAGAGATCTATAGTGGTTCGTGCCCTAGGCGCTAGAACCGGTTACCCTAAACACATGGAATTCAGGCGAATCACTAATTTACCCCCGTACGTTTTTACGATAATAAATGACCTTAAGATTGAAGGCCGACGAAATGGGGATGACATAATGGACTTCGGGTTTGGCAATCCCGACCTTCCATCTCCAGAGATCGCTGTTGAAAAGCTCTGTGAAGCAGCTCAAAATCCACGGAACCATAGATACTCCTTGAGTCGAGGTTTACCCAAATTGAGAGAGGCCATCTGTGAACTTTATGAAAATAAATTTGGGGTAAAGCTTAATCCAGAAACAGAAGCAATCAATACAATTGGCGCTAAAGAAGGACTTTCACACCTAATGTGGGCATTAGTTCAGGCAGGAGATGCAGTCCTCGTCCCGTCACCTTCATACCCAATTCACCTGTATGCGCCACTTTTCGCAGGAGCGGAAGTCAGGGAAATACCTCTATCAACAGGAACGGACTTCTTCAGTTCAATGCAAGAAAGATGGGAATACAGTTGGCCCAAACCAAAGGTTATTCTTTTGTCTTTCCCTCATAACCCTACGACAACATGCGTTGATCTTGACTTTATGCAAAGAGTAGTGGACTTTGCCAAAGAAAAAGACGTTCTATTGGTCCATGATTTTGCTTATGCTGATTTAGGGTTCGACGGGTATCGCCCCCCGTCAATTCTTGAAGCAAAAGGAGCAAAGGATGTGGCCGTAGAGCTTTACTCAATGACAAAATCATTTTCAATGGCTGGCTGGCGCGTAGCTTTCATGTTGGGTAACAGCGAAGTGATTGCCGCACTCGCCAAACTAAAGTCCTACCTAGACTACGGAACGTTCCAACCGATACAGATAGCAGCAACTGTCACAATGAACGAGGCAGCTGACCATCCTCAATTAGTCAATAGTATTTACCAAAGTCGACGAGATAGCCTTTGCGATGGACTTAATAGAATAGGTTGGGAAATTCAGCCGCCAGAAGGAACCATGTTTGTTTGGGCAAAAATTCCTGAACCCTACAAACACATGGGTTCTATTGAATTTGCTTCGTGGCTTGTCAAAGAAGCAAAAGTTGCTACTTCTCCTGGAATTGGTTTCGGTCCTGGTGGGGAGGGCTATATTCGGTTTGCCCTAATAGAAAATGAGCAAAGAACTAATCAAGCGATCCGTCAGATCAAGAGCACTCTTACAGAACTCTGAACCCTAAATAGCCCACTCCAAGCTTCGCTGAACCGCAAGTAGCCACTGATGGTAAAGCAGCTCATCCACTTCGGTAAGTTCTGTTGGGTGAGCAGTGAACTCAACGGACCAAAGACGAGTAATTTCCTCCATGGATTTCCAAAAACCGTGTGCAAGCCCTGCTAAGTACGCAGCACCCAGAGCTGTAGTTTCATGCGAAGTGGGTCGAGATACACTAACCTGCAAGTGCTTCGCCTGCAGTTGCAGCATTGAATTCATTACTGAGGCACCGCCATCTACCTTAAGACTCCGTATAGACCTTCCAGTGGCTCGTTTCATACTTTCAACCACATCGCGAGTTTGAAAAGCCATTGATTCAATCGCCGCACGAGCTATCTCGCTCCTACCCGTCCCTCTTGTAATCCCGATTAGAGTTCCTCTTGCTGTTGGGTCCCACCATGGGCTACCAAGACCAGTAAAAGCTGGAACAAGAAATACCCCACCTGTTGAATCACACTTCATTGCAAGGCCTTCTAATTCTGATGCTTCCTTAATCATTTCTAGACCATCACGCAACCACTGAACGGTAGAGCCTGTAGAGAAAATTGACCCCTCCAGAGCGTATGTTACAGAATTCTTGCTATCTCCCGAGAGTGACCACGCTATAGTATTCAATAACCCATCAACAGGGTCATGGCATGAATTTCCGGTATTCAGGAGAACAAAAGACCCTGTACCGTAAGTGTTCTTTGCGTCCCCCTCAGTAAAACATGTCTGACCAAATAATGATGCTTGCTGGTCTCCCGCAATCCCAGTTATTGGAATGCCAGCATTGAGCACTGATTGCTTCGCTGTCGTTCCGAAATGTCCACTTGACGGTAAAACCTCGGGCAGGTTGTTTGGTGCGACCCCAAATATTTCAAGAAGGTCATCATCCCAAGATAAGTTATGGATATTGAAGAGCATCGTACGTGACGCATTAGTGACATCAGTAGCGAAAACTTCGCCATCAGTTAATTTCCACAGAATCCAACTATCGACCGTACCGAAAGCAACTTTTCCAGACAGCTCAATTTTATTTTCAAGAAGCCACTCAATTTTCGTAGCTGAGAAGTAAGGGTCTAAAACAAGTCCAGTTGATTCCCTAACTAAAGAAAGAACACCATCTTCCTGCAGTTGCGCGCACCGCTCAGAGGTCCGCCTATCTTGCCAGACAAGAGCCATGGATAGAGGGTTTGAACTTTCCTTATCCCAGCAAACTATAGTTTCCCTCTGGTTTGTTATTCCGATTGCGACCGGTTGAGACCCAAATTTTTGAATAACTTCGCTAATGGTGTGCTCAATAGCTACCCAAATTTCCATAGGGTCATGTTCTACGAGCCCTGAATCGGGAAAATATTGCGGAAATTCCTTGTAAGAGCTTCCAACTATAGACCCTTGCTTATCCACTAACATGGATCTAACTCCAGTTGTCCCAGCATCAATCGAAAGTATTACTTCCATTTTATGTCTTTCCTTCTGATTTCGTGAATAAGAACTCTTTGATTTATTACCCTGTGATTCCCAGTGTGACTTCAGGTGCGTAGCTCATGAATTGGATTCTTCTTAACAGTTGCTGGTCGCCACTGTTCGGAGTAGGCCATGTTTTAATTTCCCCCTCTATTGAAATAATAATCGAATCCAAATCGCCAGTTTCTGTCAAAGTCCAAACAATCTGTGCTAAAGCTTTAGCAAGTTCATCCCCCTCAATAACTTCTAAGCCTCCAGCATTGAAGTTGATGATCGCAAGGTCACTGTCTTGAGTTACACCTGCCACTGATAAGCCTATCGGGACAGTAGTACTCAAGTTTGCTTGCCTCTCAATCGCTAACAAGTCAGCAGTGAGTTCGTTTATTAGATCAGTGACTTTCAAATCAATAGATGGAATTTTCCTCAAGACAGGTGAGAGTTTATTGTTTACGTCAAAGAGATATATATATTCATTTCTGCTTTCCCCGTTTCCTAATTGATTTTCAGCAATCTCAGTCCTATCAATCAATGGTGATGCAACTGTTCCAGGTTTGTCATCCTCCGGTACCCCACAAGACATGGAGGCAAGTAATAATAGTGCTATTAAAATCATAGGATTTTGCCTCATCGAATTACTCCCGGCAAAGTTACTGTAAATATTGACCCACTCCCGTCTGAATTGGCACTCAATACCTCAACAGACCCACCATGAAGTTTGACATGCTCGGCTACCAGGGACAACCCTAGGCCAGTGCCCGTGCCCGAGCCTCTTCGACTTCCCTCTGAGCCACGCGCAAATCTTTCAAAGATTGACGACTGCTCCTCACTCCTGATACCTGGTCCATTATCAATAATAGAAAGTCTTAGTGTGTCCTCTTTGACTCGGACCTCTATACGGGTGGCACCTCCTGCGTAATGGTCAGCATTATCAAGTAAGTTACTCAGTACCCGCGCTAATCGTCTTTTGTCTGCCTCAATCAAAATATCCTTAATCTCAAATGGAAAATCAATATTTATATCTTTAGTGCTTCTCTGGTCGGTTAGCCTCTCTAAGAACTCAACGATAAGGAATCGTTCAAGTGTCAAGGCGTTGACGCCGACATCGTAGCGCGAAATTTCTAAAAGGTCTTCAACTAGTTGCTTGAAGCGTTCCAAGTCTCCATTTAAAAGATCAAGGGCAAGCTTAGAGTTGTCATCAAGCGAATCTGCGTTGCTATTTAGGACATCAATTGATGCCATAATAGTAGTTAGCGGTGATCGAAGTTCGTGTGATACGTTACTTGCAAATTTAGCGTCTGCTTGAATTCGCTGCTCCAAAGTATTAGCCATTTGATTAAATGTTGATGCAAGCATCTCAAGGTCGGGATCGTTTCCAACATCTAGACGCGCTGAAAGGTCACCAATTGCAATTGCTTTTGCTGTCTGCCCTACTTCTTCAACCGGGAATAGAACCCTTCTGGATGCCAACATTCCCAACGCTATTCCGAAAAGAAATACCCCACCACTTACCAACATTAAAGTATTCGCTAGCGAATCAAGAGTATCTTCAATGTCGTCAAGGGGTGTCGCTTCAAAGTAAAGAGCATTCCGAGTTACCAAAGGAAAGCCGACAACAAGCACAGGGGTTCCATTTCCCATACGATATTTCATCTTTGCTCCGTCCAAAGACGAGTTATTTACTATCTCTAAGAGTGTTGCATCAAGGCTTTCAGGAGCTGCAAAAACTACTGGATCAGCTGAAATCCAGTCAGTTTCAAGTCTCAACACCGGTGTGGACTCTGCACGAACACCTCGAAGGTTTGAAAGGAAATCCCTTACTGCTTTATCCGTAGCCCCTTCAAATATTCTACGCTCAGCTTGCCTCGCATTAACTGAAGCGACACTTAGAGCGCTTTGGTCTCTATTCTCAATTAGGTTTCCACGAACAAGAAAGTACGTCAGTACGGATATGCCGCTAGTGATTAATAATGCGCTTAGACCGAAGGTTAAAATGAGCCTCGTCCGGATACGCATAGACCGTTTAGGCGATTTCACTTTTAGTCAGCTCTTTAGTTTGTAACCAAAACCGCGAACAGTAACTACATATTGAGGACGCGCATCTTCAGGCTCTATTTTTTTCCGCAGTCTCCGAATATGAACATCGACTAGCCTGCCATCCCCAAAGTAGTCCTTACCCCAAACCCGCTCGAGAAGTTCGTCTCTACTGAAGACGCGATCTGGTACGGAAGCGAGCTCAGCGAGCAATTGAAACTCTGTTCTTGTTAGATGAATAGTTCGATTCTTCACGATAACTTGACCTTGATCTGGAAGAATTTTTAGATCTCCGAACTCAAGTTTGCTTAACTCTGGAGAGGGGAGACGAACTCTTCTCAAAAGTGCCCGTATTCTTGCACTTAGTTCTTTAGGTGCGAAAGGTTTAGTTAAGTAATCGTCTGCCCCAGCCTCTAATCCAGCGACAACGTCATGGGTGTCATCCCTTGCCGTTACCATAACAACAGGCACTTCACTTATTCTCCTAACAGATCGGCAAACTTCGAACCCGTCCATACCGGGCAACATGATGTCAATTAGTAGAATATCGCACTTCTCTGACTGAAAGATTTGAAGAGCTTCTTCACCGGTTGCGGCATCTAAAACATTCCATCCCTCTTTTTGGAGCGCTAATCGGACCGCTGTGCGAATACGTTCATCGTCCTCAACAACTAAAATCGTTGTAGTCATACGCACAGCATAGGTGATTATTAAGGCCGTTGGTAGGTAGAGGTAAGGATTCCTAATTTAATGCTGCAGCGAATTATCTATTAAATTCTGGAACTCCTTACCTAGTCCAGCATTTGTAGCAGTTAAGAGATTTATATCACCAGTTAAGTTTTTTAATTTTACAGTACCGCCAGCTTCGGACGCTATCAGACTACCTGCAGCGTAATCCCATAGGTTCAAACCCTCTTCGTAGAAAGCATCTACTCTGCCAGCGGCAAGCCAGCAAAGGTCCAAAGCTGCGGAACCGAAACGACGGATATCACCTATCCTGGGAAGAATGTACCGTAACATGCTCCCTTGAATCTCTCTTCGCTCGGGTTTATAACTGAAACCTGTTGCCACCACAGCACTTTGAAGAGAGTTGTTTCTGTTTACCTGAATTATTTCGTTGTTGCACCTTGAACCGTGGTCTTTGACAGCATCAAAAATTTCATTGGAGCTCATATCTGCTACAACACCAGCGATGATATCTCCTTTGTCTTCAACGGCAATAGATACACTAAAGAAAGGAATCCCATACACAAAGTTACTCGTTCCATCTATTGGGTCAATTATCCACCTTATTCCAGATGTCCCAGATTTAGTAGCGCCTTCTTCACCAAGAATTCCATCTTGTTCGCGATTCTCTTTGATGAACTGAACAATTTTTGACTCGATTTGCCGATCAAGCCACGTGACATAATCAGATGAAGAGGACTTATTCTCTAAGTCGTCCCAACGTTCATACGTAGAGTCAATATCAGTTGAAGCTTTGACGCTAGCAACACACTCAAGAGCAATATCACGTAGCTCATGGTGTCTAGTCATTTACTGAGTCTTGCTGATTATCTTTGACGCTGTCGGCGCTTGTCTCAGGCTCTGACTTGCTTTTCCATTCATTCATGGCGCGTAAAGCAAGAATTGAGACGACGCCGACGCCCCCAGCACCAACTATTGCTCCGATAAGAGCGCTAATTCCAGATGGTCCAGTGCAACTACCAGAACACTGCAAATCTGTGAATGCAAAACCTATCAAACCACCACATAGTCCCCCTAAGAGTATTGAACCGAATGCCATAGCTTGGGAAGGCTTTGAAGGAGCTGACATTGGAGTTACGGTGACAGGTAGATTAGCTACTTCGTACTTTCCAAGATTTGATTCGGGTATAACCTCAATAGAAGACTCTCCATGCTCTGAGGAATCTCCTTTCTTTGGGATTATTTCGTCAGTCATGGTTTAATCATAAAGCATCGGTTGCGTGGAGCAGGTAGTTTTTGCCAATTTAACAGTGACTAATGGCACCCAAATAGAATCATGGACTCTGAGCAAGCCATGCCGTAGGCTTAAATTTATTGCAAGATCGCCATCACACTGGTGACCCACAACATCTTCTATATGAGTAAACGAATTTCAACTTCACACATCATGCATATTGACATGGACGCCTTTTTTGTTTCTGCTGAACTTGTGCGCAGACCAGAACTTATTGGCAAGCCTGTAGTAGTGGGGGGCACGGGAAACCGCGGAGTTGTAGCTGCTGCCTCTTATGAAGCACGTTCATTCGGTATCCATTCGGCTATGCCTGCTTTTCGAGCAAAGAAGCTTTGTCCTGAGGCAATTTTTTTACCAGGAGACCATACATATTACGCAGCGACTAGTTATAAAGTTATGCAAATTTTTAACAGATACACTCCGCTCGTTGAACCCATTTCCCTCGATGAAGCTTTTTTGGATGTCGGAGGAAGTCAGCGACTATATGGAACTCCTGTTGAAATAGCCAAAGCGATAAGAGAAGATATTCGTTCCGAACAAGGTTTAAGCTGTTCAGTTGGTATTGCTCCGAATAAATTTATGGCGAAATTAGCTACAGAAAAAGCAAAACCTTCACCTAGCGAATCTGGCCCAATTCCTGGAATTGGTGTGATGGTTATCCATCCCGACGGAGTTATCGCTTTCTTGGATAAGTTACCTGTTGAGGCGCTGTGGGGGGTTGGGCCAGCCACAGTAAAGCGCTTGGCCCAATTAGGTATAACTGCTGTTTCAGAATTGCGAACATTCCCACTCAGTGCCCTGAAGGGTGCATTAGGTAAGGTACAAGGGGCACATCTTCATCGTTTATCGCTTGGTATTGATGATCGAAGCGTTGAGCCGACGCATGTGGCAAAGTCAGTTTCAAATGAAGAAACTTTTGCCACTGACTTATTTGACCTGTCACGAGTTCATTCAGAAATATTCAGACTCTCTGACTCGGTTGGCAAGAGATTGAGAGCCTCTGAAAAATTAGCCAAGACCCTGTCTTTAAAGGTGCGGCTTTCTGATTTCTCAACCTTGGTGAGGTCGGTTACTCTTCCGAATCCAACAGATAGCGGAAAGTTAATTGCTCGTGAAACAATCGTGCTACTTCAAACTATTGATTTATCAATTGGTGTCCGCTTGCTAGGTGTCGGCGCATCAAATTTTTCTCATACAAAAGACGGCTTGCAGCTTTCTTTTGATGAACTTGAGTCAAATGATCGAGAATGGAGAGAAACCGAAGACGCCATTGACATTATTAGGTCAAAATATGGGCCAGATTCAATTGGCTTAGTAAGTACGTTGACTGAAAAGGGTTTAAATTCAAAGAAAAGGGGAATTCAGCAATGGGGTCCGGAGTCTTCATAAACAAAACTCAGCTTTTATACGTTGTTGAATGCCGGTCTTTATGAGATGATATAGGTATGCCACTATCAGATGATGAACAAAGAATACTTAGTCAAATAGAGCAACAGCTACATGAAACGGACCCAGCTTTAGCAAAAGAGGTAGCCACAACAACGGTGTATACTCATTCTGCTAGAAATATCAAATGGTCTGTACTTGGCTTTATCGTTGGTCTTGTAACTATAGTTCTTACTTTATCCATTAGCTTTTGGTTGGCATTCGTAGGCTTCGTAATGATGCTTGCTGCCGCCTTGTTATTTGAACAGAATCTCCGCAGGCTTGGGCGAGCTGGAATGAACCAGCTATCAATGAATGTTCGCTCAGGTAATCTAAAAAATTCATTTACTGATAAGCGAGGCAAAATGAGGGACAGATTTCGACCAGATGACCCGATTCAGTGATAACTGTTAAAAAGTGAGCTCCTTTCCTCCACCGTTAAAGACATATTAAATGACCAGCAGAGCAGTAATGTCGGTAGTACTCGCCATCTTGAAGAAACCCTCACTATGGAGTATTTCTATCAAGCAACTGTGGCGAATTCGTAAATCAAGTTGGTATATAAAACCTCCATTTTTGCCAGTTCCTGATAAGTCATATATTGAGTTCAGAATTCACACCGCATATGGTTCAAGCGAAGACTTCTCGGAATTGGTCACTGATGTTATAACCTACCTGAACTGGTGCCGGAACTGGCCTTCAAGAAAGTGAAAGTATATTGCATGACCGTAGATCCGCCAATCAACTGAATAGTTGGAGAATCGAAACTAAATATTCTGAAACGGCTCTTGCGCATGAAGCAAGTCTCGATGAATGGGGAAAACCCACAATCTGGATAATAGAACCAAAAGATTCCTGCCTAGTATTGGGAAAGAGTCAAAGGGGAAAACCCTTTCTAGATTTAAGTTACCTTGAAGAGCAAGGTATCAATTTAACTGTAAGGCAGAGTGGTGGAGGGGCAGTCCTTGTATCACCATCAGATATGCTTTGGGTAGATATCTTTGTTCCCGAAAGGTCAAAATTTTGGATTGGCGATATTGCAAAAGCATCTGTATGGATTGGTGGGATCTGGCGTGATGCACTGAAACTACTTGATGTCGAGTGTTCGCTCTTTGAGGGAAAGTTCTCACGTTCAGCGGTATCCGACTTAATATGCTTTGCAGGTAAAGGCCCCGGCGAACTATTTGTTAGAGGGAAGAAAATTTTGGGTATTTCCCAGCGACGTTCAAAGTCCGGTACTAGATTCCAATGCGCTTTAATCATCAATTGGAAACCAGAGCATATGATAGCTGCATACAGTAGCGCCCCAATCCCTAACCTTGAGAAACTGATTAGTTCTGCAGGAATAGGCTCAGGGTGCGAAAAGAGCAACGCACTTGAAGCGTTTCTATCCGCACTACCTTCCAACTGAGTAACTTCCCGAAGTTCACCTGAGAGTAACCGTGCAGAGGGAGTATCTTTTTAGCCCATTTTTGCTATAAAGTGTTGAAAAGTGGAGCAAAAGGGGTTAATGTGGAGAATAAGGGAGAGAAAGGGCAGAAATGCCCTAGCACGATATGGCCTTTGCCCCGCAAATGCCAAGTGCAGATAACCAGGGAATACGATGTTTACAGGCGAGCATGATCGATTACTTGATGAAAAGGGCAGACTGGTATTGCCCCCGAATTTCCGACGTTATCTACAAGAGGCGGCATTCATAGCTAAATCATTGCAAGCTCCTTGCCTGATGGTCTACTCAGCTGATGAGATTGAAAAAGTTGCGGAACGTCTTATTGAACAAGTTCAAGCAAAAAAGGTCACAGCTGATGCTCAGCGAAGATGGTCCGCAAGCATCTCAGAAGT
>CENF01104181.1_pt1 | contig 20863 bp, 13 predicted proteins | sample 361291 | NCBI WGS metagenome assembly CENF01 (sample SAMEA2619399, study PRJEB7988) | marine metagenome | isolation source: saline water (ENVO:00002010), including | reverse complement strand
ACTAGGGAGTTAACTCCGCCACTTAAATGTTCAATTTGAATTCTATCTGAAATTCCTTTCATTTTAAGTTCTTTGTTAATTCGTATTCTATCAATAGTTTTTAAATATGTCTCATGGTTAATATTTTCTTTATCTAGCAAAGCTCTTAATCTTTTTGTTGAAATAAATTTTGAATATCCATCAATTTGTCTAATCATATGTCTATAACCATATTTGTTTACAAAATCATTTTGCTTGTGATTTTTTAATCCTCCCAAAATTGTTTTCCATGTACTTAGAATATTTCTTTTATTAAGATCAGAGATTGAATCTGTGTTAGCTCTAAACAAATTGGAAACTTTATTTTCTTTCATTTAGTCACTTAATTAATTTCTTTGCTTGCTCAATTAAATCAATTTCAGTTTTGCGAAATTTTTTATCCAATTTTTCTAAGTTCTTTATTGAATCCTTAATAAGTTTTGAACCGTTAGATGATTTATTGTAAACTAAATTAATTCCTTTTTCAAGTTGACTCAAATTATAAATTTTGGGGAAAATGTAAAAATAGTTTGAAGCTTTATCAATCATTTTAATTGCCTCATTATATTTCTTTTGCATTGATAAACATTTTGCATAATTTAAGATACTTTGCCCATAGCCTACAATAGTAAGTCTTTCTCTTCCTGATTTTGTGTAAAATAATTCTTTAGTATCTTTTGAAAGTGGAATAAGCTCACTATCAATAAAATCCCACTTTTCTGGTGCTCTGTACTCAAAGTTTTTTTTGTGGAAATCCAATGCTTTAAAGTTATAGTTTAAGGCATTTTTTAATGAGTTTTTCTTTAAATATAAACTAGATAATTTTTGATAACGTTGTGCCAATTGAGAATAGGTAACCCCCGAGGTTGATCTTAATAATTGTTTTGTTTTATTATCAAATTCCTCTAAATCTTTATTTTGAGATAAAAAATAATTAAGGGCTTTTTTCCAAATAACTATACAATCGTTAAAAAAATTAGGACAATTTGGTGAGTGTTCTGTGTGCCACTCTAAATCATTAGCAATATTAACACATGCTTTATCAAACTCATTAGATTCTTCACTAAAATCTATTTTTAATCTATTTAAATAATCTAGTTGTAAATCTTTATAAACTGTAAAGTCCTTTTTCAAAAGGTAATGTAATTTTTCTGCATCTATAAACCACATGGAAGCTTTATTAACTGAGCCTTTATCTAAAATTTTAGCTAAGAATTTTTTTGCGTCATCAAAGTTTTGTTGGGCAATTTCGGGGTTTTGCTCAATATACAGCTTACCAGGTCTAACTGTACCGAAATCAAAATTATAATATGTTTTTTTTGTTGATCCTTTACATGTACTTAGAATAAACTTTATGAAAGTTAACACCCAAGCTTCATTAATTTTACCATCAATTTTCAAACTTTGATTATATAGTTGGAAAACTTCAGTTGATTTTTTACCATCTTTATAATTTGAATGACAATAACTCAAATAACTATTAATACAATCATATAAGAACTTTGGAGTTTGATTTTTTAAACTTTCAATTAATGATTTGTATTTATTAAAAATTTCATCAATTTTTTCTTTAGACTCACCAACATTTCTGGAGGCTTTTTCAATTTCCCATAATTTTTGTTCCCTTACAGCTAATTTGTGAAATTTAGTAGATTGTAGTTGCTCAACAGCGGATTCAAACATTACTTTTTGACCTTGTTCGATTTCCTTTTGTCTTTTTTCATATTCACCTGAAATAATCATTTCAACTTCATCATCAAGATCCAAATTTATATTGCCAAGATATTTAATAAAATATATTAGAGATAGACCATTTAACTTAGTTGGAAATTTATTAAATGTGGGAATGAAACTCTTAAAATTTTCATGTTTGAATCCAATAGTAGTAGTAGTAACAATGGATTCTGCATACATATTCATAATATCTCCATTTAAGATAATCAGTAGCCTTAAATCATTTGATAATTGATCAGGATTAATTCCAACTGGTAAAGGGATTTTAGACTTTCTATTTTCTTCTTCAGCTAATTCGTCCAATATTTTTTGCTTTTCAGCAAATGAAAAATTGACATCATCAGCAATTATTCTCAATTTTTTAACTAAATCTGCAAGCTCATTATAATTTTTCTTTTCAAGTAAATTTGCAAAAGCATCTAGTTTTCCTAATTTCTTAAAGTATAAATATCTACATACAACATCTAAAATAAGTTTATTGCAATTATTTCTGTAATATTCTATTGAGCTGAGTGTAAGCATTCTCCTTATAACTTTTAGTAGATTTTCAGTATCGTGTTTTTCAGGATTTTTAATTATATCTAATTGCAATTCCAGGTATCTTTTATTGTACTCTATAACTATTTGTTTTTCTCCCTCATCCTCTATAGAGGCATCTTTAAAATACGATTTAAGTGCGCTAACTATTCTTCTATCTTTAAACTCATAGAAATTATCTTGACTAGATACATCAATTAAAAGGTCATTATTTACAGCCTTTTCTAAAAAATCTAATACATCCAAAAGTTTATACCCCCAAACCTGTGCAAGAATATCTGCATCAAATTTATTTCCTATAACAGAAGCACTTTCAAGAATTCTCCTCCACTTAGGGTCGAATGTATCAAAAATGGAATGATAATAGCTGTCAATATCCTCATCTGGTGGAAGTGATTCTATATCTACTGTTTTAGTTAAAAGATATCCATCAGGTGAATATTTCAATGAACCATCGGATATCCAGGATTCTAAAACTTTAAAAACATATAAAGGAGTTAATTTTGCATTTTCACTTTCAGATTTTAACTGTTCATTGTATTCATTAAATAAAGTATTGATTTGATTCATAGAACTGCTTGCAATTCTAAATTCATTGTTTTCAATACTTAAGTTTTTTACAAAGTCAACAAGTTTAAATGAATTGATATCCAACAAATCATTTAACTCAAAAGGATTAGTAGTTTTATCATCTAAATTAACTAGTTCATTTTTAAGTTCTTCATAGTTTAAACCTCTATATGGCGGTTTAATGTCTGCACGAACTGTAATTACGATACACAAATTTTTTCTAAGGAAGATATTTCTATTTACAGTTTTGATAAAATGTTTAAGTAATGTAAGAGTTTCGGGATCAATCCAGTGAATATCCTCCATAACGAATAAAACTTTTTTATTAGTACTTGTAAGTTTATCCATTATCTCAAGTGAAATTTCATTCATGGTTTTTTTAGAGCTACTACTATATTCAGATATTCCCAATGGTATTCCAACTCTGTCACTGGCAGCATCCATTAAACCTTTTGTAAGTTTATCTGTTGTTTCTGATCTACTATTCCAATTATCACCTAATATTTCACTAAAAGCTTCTAAAAAGGGTTCAAATGATATTGCAGTTTCATCTTGAATCTCGTCACAATCTCCATAATAAACCGTCCAGCCATTTTCTTCAGTAAAATGATGTTTTCTAGCTTCATTCAAACTTCTAGTTTTTCCCATACCCATAGGAGCATTAATTAGCATTATATCTAAATCATCATCAGACATTTGATTTTCTATAGCATCATAAATTAATTTACCAGGATTCATTACACTTTTAACATATTTAACTTTATCAAGAATTAGAGTTTCTTTAGAATCCTTGGATTTTTTTTCAAATAATCTGGCAGAATAGTTATCCAATATTTGATTTAATATTGATATTGGAGCAATTATTGTAAAACTTAGTAAGAGATTTTGAATTGAAAGTTCATAAATTATAATTCTATTAAAAATTATTAGAGCAATTAGACCAAGAACTAGTCCTGTAACTGCTTGCCTTCTCTTATAGTTGTTTTTAGTTACAAAACCATATTGGAAGTACGATTTACCTAGAAGATTACCAATCAAAAGGGTAATAAATATCAACAGAACATTAATTAAAAATGGATATGTTTCATACTGAATAAAATAGAAAATGAAAATTGGAAAATAGGTAGCATATAAACATGAATTCGCAAAAAAAGTATAACCCAGCGTAGTATGAAAACCATCAATATCCAATCTATTAACAACAAATAAGTTTAAAATTATAGGTAAAAAACTCATTAAAAATGTTAGAGATAAAATCCACACCAAAACGTTTATTTCACCAACATCCACATCGCCTTTTGGTATTATAAATGAACACAAATAGATCATTACAAACGACAAAATTATTGGCAAGAAAAAATATAAGGCTACGTATTTGACTTTATTTAAAATAGAGATAAAGAACTCTTTATTTAAATCGTTTGAGGAAATTAGAATATTTTTTCTATTGACAAAAATTAAAGAGAAACTGTAAGCTAGTGAGACAAAAATTATTGCTAAAATTAATACGAGTATTATTTCCAAAAACAATGATAGATTTCTTTTATCGACTGTGTATCCTTTAGTAAATATAGATTCAATGAAACCTTGGGACTCATTATATGTTTTAAAATCAGTCTTAACCAGCCAAATTTTATTATCTATTATATCGATGTTTCCAATAGAAAAAATACCAAGTTTATCAAGTTTCAGATTGTTAATTATAGTTTTTACATCATCTTCTAGAAGTTGCCCATTTATTAATTTATTAGATTTTTCAAATCCTAGAACTTCAATTAATTCATTTTCTTGTAGTATGCGGTGGTTACTATTTGAAATTAAAGATTGATTTATAATCTCAAAAGTTGCATCATCACAATCTTCTCTTATTAAAATGGACGTAATTCCTGCCTCTGAAAGAGGAATATTTCCAAGAACACTATATTTAAGATTTAATAGTTCTGTTAATGCATCATCATATGCATACTCAATAGCATCATCAACAAATCCATAATATGAGGGTACACCTGAATAAAACTCAAAAAATTCTATTTTACTGATTACGTTATTATCAATTGTATTTTTTGTTAATAATATAGTCTCTTCAATTTCACTCGCATAATTATTATCACCTTGAATCTGTAATATTGAGTCCACATATTTTAATGCTAAGTCCAAAAAAAACTCAGTATTATAATTTTGTCTAGAAATATATTGTAATGTGTTTATATGGTTTTTATACTTTTCTATTTTCAGTGAATCTTGAACAGAAACTATTTTGTCATTGGAAAATAGACTCAACGAGAAAAGCAATAAAAAAAAACTTAAATAATATTTCAAAATCTTAGCGTTGTATTACTAAATTTAAAATAATTATTAGAAATTAGAATATAAACTCAACTAAAAAAGATGTCATTTGAGAATTTTTTTAAATGTGTAAATGATGGTATAAAAAGAGACATTAAGTCGAGAAGACTTAAAATGAAGGTTTCTGTTGATGAATTTAGTGCATTTTCAAATAAGTATTTTAAAAATATAAATGATAAAGATTTGTCATTTAAATTTGTTCTAGATGAGGTTGATAAAAATAGTATTCTATTTATTTTGAGGTCCTTTTTTAATATGTATGTTGAGGTTAAGGAAAACTCTATTATTGTTTTTAAAAATTTTCCTAAAAAATTTATTTTATTAAAAGAAGTAAATAAATCAAATCATCACTTTACGCCTAGGACTTTTAAAAAAGGGACGATCATGTATTCAATTTCACCCTCTTACTCCTCAGCTAATCGAATGAATGGTGTACCACTTTGGGATAGTTTAGAGACTATTGAAGAGACAGAACTTATACCAAGTGTTCAAATAAATTATGATTATATTAAACCTTATATTTATTGAAATATTATAATTAATTCACTTTAAATAAAAAATTTAGATTATGGCTATGATGGTTGATTGGGAATATTTTTTTCCCAATGTTTATTTTAAACACGATAGGTTTGAAACTTGGTCAAAAGAGGATTTAGATAAAGTTATTGACGAAGATGGCAATTGGGATCCGCAAAAAGATTTTGAATTTCACATGCAAAAATTAAAAGTAGATTCAAAATACTTTGATGAAAAAAATAAGAATTTATTTCCTGAGAGTTTTGTTAAAAATAGGGGAAAGTATTATTTGGGTTCAATAATGACATTTGAAGAAGCTCGAATTGAGCTTTTAAACAGAGTTCAATTTTCTTTTGTTGAGCAAAGAGAAAAAGAAACTTATAATGAAGATTTAGATGATTACGAATATGAAGATTATCCAATATTTAAAATTGAATTACTGGAATTGAACAAAAATATTGAGGTTGAAAAAGGAACAATTGGTTCGGGCGCTGATGAATGTACATTTTCTATTAGGAGTAAAAAAAATGTAATCACAAGCCATAAGTTTAATGCAATTAATATTCTTTATGACTGGTTATTAAGTTTAGGCCCGATAGGATCATATGATAATAAGTGGCAAATTTTTGCTTATGGAGTTTCTGAATATGATGAAACTTTATCTTATGTAGATACCTTTGTGTCCGATGCTGAAGAGAGCCAAGCAAGTATACCTGGTTTTGAGAATGAAAACAAAAATAAAATAATCTCTCAATCTATAAAAACAAACTTTAAAGACTTAAAAAATAAGAAAGAGTCAGGATTAATAGAAGAATTACTTGCTGAAAAACTACATTTAAAAACAGATACTGCTACTGATATACGTGAGCTTTTGAAAGAATGGAATCCTTTTATTTGAAAGCAGTTGAGGGTTCTGATTATTAATCAAAAAATGTTAAGAAGAGGGGATTATTTATTCTCCAAATGTTTTAACCATTGTTTCGTCAACTAATCTCTTAATAGTTGTGTAAAATGCAATAATTGCTAAGGCACCCCCTACCAGAAAATCTGTATACTCTAATGAATCAAAGATGTATTCCTCAAGATAATATAAGTGTCCCATGGATATACCATGTTGTACAAAAAGGAGAATTCTTGTAATAAACTTTTGAATAGTTTTTCCAAATGGAATAAAAATAATTCCTAGTATGGTTAGAGGAATACTAATTATTGAGCTAATTATAGAAGCAGGGATAAAGATTAGTAAACGAAATATTTCATTTTCCTCCAAGTGCTTCTCATCATCAAAAATATTTTTAATATGATTTATTAATCCCATAAGTCTGAATAAATTATACTTTACTCCATCCTTTTTTAATATTGGATTCAATTTCAGCATCAAAGATTTTTAGAGCTTGGGCTTTATCATTTGTGACTTTAATGTCTCTATTCAATTTGGTTGCTCTGCTTGGTGAATAGTCAATTCCATAATAAACATATTTGGGATATTCTGTACTAGCTGAATTTGTCTCCCAGATAAAGAATTTTTTAACCATTTTTAAACCTTTCATTTCTTTAACATAAAGTTCCTTTTTTAAGATTTTTGATGGGGATTTTTTATCTACGGATTCTTTTTCTTCTCCAAAAGCAATTATTCTTTCAATTTGATTTAGACCAATATCACTTATGTTAATTTTTTTATCTGATCTAAACCTTGTAAAAACCGGCGTTGTCAAACTAACTGATGGACAATAATCTTCAACCATATATGTCTTATCAAATTTTAAAATATGTTTTTTTATAATGCCGTTTGTAGTAGAATTTATGATATCGGTCGATTCTACTTCCACAACATGTTTTGGCTCTATCATTGTAAAAGGTATTTTAGAGCTTGACATTTGTAAAATATCAGAGTTTACTTTAATTTTTTCAAAGTCTACAGCGAGTTTTTCTCTATCGGAAATAGAAAAACCATTAGCAATAACACCAATAATAAGAAATGTATTTTCAGAGCTCATTACACCTACTAAAATTTCTTTCATTAGTGTAGAATCGTTTTGATATCCTGTAATGAAGCCAAGAATTGCCATATCAAAACTTAAATATTCTTTTATTTTAAAAACTGGCCCGTTCTCTCCTCTAACAATAAGTCCCTCTTCATTCGAATCAACAACTCTGCTATTAAATTCAGCTTCAATATCTTTTTTGCTATTTAATTCAATCTCATCCAGAAAGTAAACTTTACCACTATTAGGAAAAAGAGATTTAAGTAAGTCTTTTTTAATACTCCATTCATTTTCTGAAAAAGTCTTTTTGTTGTGTTCTAGTAAATCAAAAACAGCTATTCTTATATCACTCTTTGAATTACTGATTTCTTTTTTTAAATCATAAGACCTTGTTCTCATATCATCACTGTGGAAATATATCTCGCCAACAAATATGCCACCCTCATTTTTTAAAACATTTGATATTTCCTTTATTAATTCTTCTCTTTCAAAAGCTGTACTGTTGTGATTAACAATGGTAATATTATTTTTATCCTTCAAAATAAAGCAGATGTGTCCGTCAATTTTTGTGGATATATAATACTTGTCCAAATCGAAGACCCTTGATGATATTTGATCACTTCTTACTGGGAGATACTTGCTAGCAACAGTATTTTTATAATTCAATAATCTTTCTGATACTTGATCGCTCATACTACAGTTTTATATTCTTGATTTGATAAATGCATGATTAGACAATATGAATTTCCACTAATTTTTCCCTCTAGAAAAGCCCTATACGGCCTTCCATTATCATTCATAACTAATGGCTCATTACCTTTACCGCCACCTAACATCATGAAAGATTCCTTATCATGTAAATCTTTTGCAATTGTAAATAAAAAATCAAATGTTAATCCATTAACATGTTTTAGTTGATATTTTGAACTTAAAACAATTTTATTGTATAGTTTTTTCTTAGGAATATATTTGCCCGTCCATTTTACAATATCTTCCCCGGTAATGTTTGAGCTAATATGTTTTTGTTTTTTTTCTTCAACTAATTCTCCTTTTGGATTTAATATTTGTTCACTAACAATTACATTATAAACTGGCTTAAGATTTTTATCCGTGTAAATTTTATCTGTTTTTTCTATAAACTTTCCAAAAAGCTCAAAATCTATTTCAGAGTCATCTTTCAATAATTTTTCAGAGAAATTAGCATAGTCATCATCAGTTGGTTCAGGATTATTTAGAATATGATTTATGCTATTTTCAGCAGTTGATTTAAGTACTTTTCTGTTTGTTGGTTTTTCACCATTTTCAAGTGCTAAATAAATTAAATTACCTGTTTTAACAGACTTAAAATTTATGTCTGCATCTCTTTTATTATTGTCTTGTATTCTTATATATCTTAACATAATTAAAGCATTGAGAAGTCTAATTCATCTTCAATTTCTTCTTCCTCCTCCTCTAGATTAATATTCTCTTGTTCTAGGTAAACAAATTCATTCTTTTTACCAACTGTCATAAAAAACCCTGAATCATTTGAAATAATATAAGCATCATCTCCTTCATAATCTTCTCTGTAGTTAAATACTAGGAAATAAACTTCATCATTCTTAAATAAGTTTTTCCATTTATCTAATTGATCATCAGCTATATCAAGTTGGTATATTGATTTGACATTGACAGATAAAAACTCGTCCATGTCTATTTTTCTACATTTATTTTCTAAAGCAAATATTGAACTTACTTTTTCTACTTTTTCATCATGCTCATTAAAACCAACCAGATTAGACCTTTTAACAAAACTTCCATTCTTGTCGACTAGGACTTGTGATATAGAACCTCTTGGTAAAATTCTTGATCCTTGATACAGATCAGACACTACACATTCATTTCCCTTGTTATCTTTCACAATTTTCTTAGAAGATCCATATAGCTTTTTTCTGTCTACTTTTGTTATTTCTGACTCCAGAACCTGACCCTCAAGATTGAATTTGATTTTTCTGCCCATTTAAATAAATATATTAAATATTAATTTATAAAAATAGATTTTGGATTATGGAGCACAATTTTATCTATAGATAGTTTTTTTAAGTTTTTCAATCCACTTAATGAATTAAAATCGTTGATTTTAGCCTCAACTCTATAACCGGGTAGACGTAGAACGTCACCCATTACTCCTTGAACTGAAAATGATTCTAAAGAATTACAATTTTTTAACAGACTAAATTCAAATGGAGCAGAGGTGCGTCCATATTTATTGTAACTTATGTCAAGTTTCTTTAAATTTTTACATGATGATAGGGCGTTCAAATTTGTAGTGGAAACATCAATTATATATAATTCCTCTAATTGATTAAAGTTTTTTAGAACATCTAAATTGTCCATAGTTGAATCATCTCCCCAACTGTTTCTTAAGTTGATTGTTAGCTTTTTTAACTTTTTGTTGTTTTTGATAAAATCCAATGATTCAAGTTTTTTAAAATTTCCTGTGGTAATTTTTAGCTCCTCCAAATTTTCTAAATATTCTAGTGATTTAAGATCAGTAATTGAGTCTGAATAATAACCAAATGAAAGATTTAGATATTTTAATTTAGTTAAGTTTTTAAAAAACTTTAAACTACCTGAAACTGATATATCTAATTTGGTAATATTAGAGCTTTTAAACCAATCTGACCTATCTGTCTTTTTTGGCCCTTTGTTTGTTTCTTCAAAAATTTTAAAATCAATATGTAAATGATCTAATGAAGTTAGTTTATCAACTGGGATAAATCTATCAAATAACCCTTCTCCAAATTTTCCACCTGAATAAGGAGGGTCTAAAGAAAAAGTATTAATGTTTAATTTATTGATGTTCTCTTTTTTTATTGACTCATGAATATCTGCATCTTCTGGAGCATGAGCAATTAGAGAAAATAATCCATAATCCAGGCTTGGCTGCGCTGGGCTTGAGCCTTCGAAGAATTTATTTCTGGTAAGTCCTTCTTCACTTATTTTACAACCCTCTAATAGTGTTTCAAATAATTCCGTAATGTTTAAAGAAACAAGCTTAGAGATTGCTTGATCAATTTGATCATAATCTCTACTTGTTATTTGTTTTTTAATTTCAGAAAACGCTTTTCTATCATCACTTGAAAGTTTAGGTCTATCTTGTTTCTTATTTGATTGGGATATTGATTTACCATCGATTATCGTCAATAAAGAAGCAAAATCTTTATCACTTCCATCCGTTAAGGAATCACCAGAGTAATTCAAGGTGTAAAGTGAGTTAAGATATATAGCAAGCCTATGTCTTTTTTCAAATGCCAAATTATCAGCAGTAAATACTTCTTTATATTCAGAGGGTATTGTTTCAAAATTGTAATTATCATTAACCGTTATTTTAGCGAACTGTTCTTTACCAGCGATAAACATAGTGTTTGAAATAAGACCTTCTTTAATTGTTAAAACAAGAGAATTTTTATTAACATCTTTTAATAAATCCATTTCGGAATCAGAGTACTGAGACCTAAATGATTTATTATTAATAATACTTTTAAAATTTTCAAATAGAGATTTGCCAAGTAAATCTGGTGAATACATTGAATATGATCTTTCTAATTCTAAATAACAAAAACCATTGTATGGTTTATCATTTTTTAAAAAACCACCAGAATCACCACCAATTCTATGGATGTCTAAACTTTCTAGGTCAAAACCAAGAATTGCGCTTTTATTTCCTAAAATATTTTCTCCTTTAGAATCATAAAACGCAGTTATTTTAGAAAGTTTATTCTTTTTATATAAAGCTTCTAGTTTCAAATCACCTGTTGTGTAGTATTCTTTGTAAAGACCTTCCCTATATCCTTCTACGACTTGACACTGATTAAAAACACCTTTTGATTCGTCTTGGCGGCTATCTCTCCAGCTTCCCCGGTTAGCATAAGAACCAACGTGATGATTTAAAATTGTACCTGTAAATGGAACTGCTTTATATCTAATCACAGAATCCACAAGTTGAGTATCTTCTTCATTAACCCTATTTTCTAAATTACTTTCATCTTGTTTTGAATCTGTCATCAAATTTCCATTTGCAATACCAAAAAAATTAAATTTATCTAGAGTCAAATGTTTTAAATTCTTTAACTCCTTTAAACCATTTTTTTCAGTTGAAAATTCATTGTCAATCCACTTATTAGCTTGTAATTGAGAAATTCTTGCTGAGATATCAAAACTTGTATTCCAGTTCCCGTCTGAACTAAGATCTAATGATTCTAATGAACTACAATTTTTTAAATCTGACAAGTTAGCAGAATCATTTACAGGCATTGATAAGTCTTTTAGATTTTTACACGCAAATAATCCAGTCATATCTAAATTTTCATCCCCAATTAAAGCTCCCCCTAAAACTAAATGTTCTAATTCGTTAAGGCTTGCTAAAAAATTTATGTTCTCCAGTTGTTCATTGGATTGACTGTAGCTTGAAGATGAAACAGAAAGATTTAGACTCTTTATTTTTTTACATTCAGCTAAAAAATCCAAGTTTTTAAATCCTTGTGAATAAAATTTCAGTTCTTCAAGGTTTTTCAAAAAATTGAATTTTTCAAGATCATCCAGATTATATCCACTGGCGAATTGAATATCAAGTTTTTGGAGCTTTGGAAGATTTTTTAACCAATTTAAACTACCCTTGACTTTTGTGACTATTAAATTAGTGATAGTATTATTTAGAAAAACTTCTTCAAGATCAACTCCCATATCCTTATTGACATCACTAGGGTTATTATAATGAGCGGTTTTGATGTTGAATTTGTCAAAATTAATCACTAATGATTCTAGATTAAAAAACTTCTTTAAAGAAACAAAGTTTTCAATTCTAGTGTTGTAATCAAAACTTCCAAAATCAAATATATTTATATCTAAAGACGTTATATATTTTTTGTCAATAGAAATATCGACTTTAGCATCATTTGGTGCATCTGCTATTAAATTTATTAAAGCATAATCCAAAAATGGTTGAGCTGGACCAGATCCAGTAAACATTTTAGGTCTTTCTAATTTTTCATCACCAATAATTTTACATCCAAATAAAAGAGTTTCATAAACCTCTGTTTTTTGTAGTGACCTTAACAACTCTACTCCTAAATCAATTTGCTCTAGATCTCTGGCTGTTAATAATTTTTTAATCTTAGAAATAGTTTTTTTATCATCTGCTGTTAACTCAATTCCAAGGGAATTTGCGGCTTGTGTTGCAACATTTACTCTTTTGGTTTTTTCAGTTTTAAGATTTAAAAATGGACTATATTCTTTAATGTTGAACGCAGTTGCACCTTGAAACATGGTGCGTGATTTTGGCAATTTCTCATTTAATTTCCAAGTTCTTAAATCTTGATTAAATGAGGTTGCATCTTGAAATAAACCCTTCATTTGAGTGACATTACTTACATCCCAACTACTTATATCTTGATTAAAAGATGTAGCTTCTCTAAACATATTTTCCATGCTGGTGGAAGTTGATGAAAGCTTACATTTTCCAATAGGAGAATTAAATGAGCTAGCCCCATAAAACATACCATCAGCGTCAACTAATTTACCCCATCCATTAAGATCCTGATTAAAAGATTTGGCATTACGAAACATATATCCCATACTTTCTACTTTACTTACATCCCAATTGCCAATAGATTGATTAAATGAGCTTGCATCTCGAAACATACCTGACATAGATGTGACATTACTCACATCCCAATTACTAATGTCCTGATTAAAAGATGAGCCAGCAAACATAGCGCCCATATCTTGTACTTTACTGACATCCCAATTCCCAATTGGTTGATTAAAAGATGTGGGGGGTGGTTCCTCATCAACCTTAAGGCTGCTACTAAACATCCAAGACATGTCTTCTACATTACTTACATCCCAACTATTTATATCTTGATTAAAAGATGTGGCACCTCTAAACATTTCTGACATATTTTTTACATTACTCACATTCCAGTTTCCAATAGGTTGATTAAAAGAGGTGGAACCTGCAAAAGTATATTCGAAAGTCCCTACAAACGCCACAATACCTATTGCAACTACATCACTAAACATTCCATTCATTGATTGAACATTACTTGTGTCCCAATTACCAATTGATTGATTAAAAGATGTTGCGCCACTAAACATATAATCCATATTTTCTACATTACTCACGTCCCATCCATTAAGATCCTGATTGAAAGAAGTAGCACCTAGAAACATTTCAGACATGTTTTTTACATTACTCACATCCCAATTGCCAATAGGTTGATTAAAAGAGGTCGGACCCATGTAGTAGCTTCCTTTGTACTTTGAGCTTTTGAACATGCCATGCATTGATTCTACCTTGCTTGTATCCCAATTGCTGATATCTTGATTAAATGCAGGCCATCCACTAAATACTTCTTCCATCGACAAAACATTACTTGTATCCCAATTGGTAATGTCATCATTAAAGCCCTCTGGGACTGCAGCTTGGGAGTAGCCTCCCTGTATTTGGAATAGATAATTCAGACTGGTCAATTTACTTGTAACGACTCTATTTAAAGGATATTCCCCTGATTCAACTATCCTCTTTATATCAGCTACTCCTCTAGCAATGTAATATTCTTCTCCATTTAACTCATAAACTTTACCGCGTTTTGCCTCTTCTTTAGCAACAACAGTTATTCCGTTTTTATGTAAATAAATCATATTTTAAATTTTTAATTAGTCATTTTAACAACCCTCCCAAATTTAAGGTGTGGGCCTACTTTTCCATCTTTTGTAATACACCAAAAAACCTTGCACGGTGGTTTAATTTTTGGTTCAGGTGCATAACCGTCTGTTAAATATATGCAACCATCATATCTTTCAAATCTATTAGATCTAATATGTTCAAAAACTGGGTCAAATGAGGTGCCTCCTCCTCCATGAACAAATTCTGGTGTACGGCCTCTGTATGAATATTTTTTTTGAACATCAGCGTCACATTCAAGGACATCAACCTCAGCGCCAAATTTCCACATACTATGTATTTCACTGAAAAAAGTATTAAAATCATCTATATTAATTGAACCTGAAGTGTCAATGGCAACAGCAAGTTTTTGGAATCTTTTAATTTTTATTCCTGGACGAGTACCAAATCTCTTACTAAATCTTTTCATAGTGTGATAAACTCTTGTTCTTCTACTTGTTGATGAAAAAAGCTTAAGTGCTCGTTTCCAATCTATTTGTGGATTACGTTTTTCAATTATACTTTGAATCAATGATTTGATACCAAGGGGAATTGTACCATGATCTTTTATAGGTGTACGATCTTTTGCTTGAATAATCATTCTATCAACCTCTGTTTCCACTACTTCCATACTGAAGTTTTCATTTTCCCCCCACATCTTGTGGTCACTATGAGTACCCTGTTCAGATATTTCCATGAGTCTCTTCATATATTCTGAATCTTTTGAAGCATTTTTTTTTAAATTTTCATAATACCACTCAACAGATTTATCTTTCGGCAATTTTAATTCAGGAAATGTTTCTAAGGTAACTGCTGAATCCGGTAATTTCCATGGGGCTATTAATTGATTTACTACTATGTCAGCAGCAATATTAAAAAGCTGGTTGTCATAGGTTTTGGTTTTCATTCTAAACAGATGCTTAAATATTATATGGAGTGTTTCATGCTTAATAACAGCAACTCTTTCAGTCATGGATCTTAATTCTTTTAAAAAGAAATTTTCGTTTACATATAATGCAATTTTTCCTGATTTAAATCCAACAGCTGCTGTTGGGACTTTATCGGTAACTTCGCGAATAACACCACTTAAAAAATGTGCATAAAAGGGCTCTTTTAAGAGCATCTTAATTATACACCTTGATATTTCTTCGTTTATGTCTTTACTCAAAATAATTTATTCTTTTCTTAAACCTTCCATGAGAGGCTTTATTAATGAAGAAATACCTTCTAAAGTTTCTAAATTATGTTTCTCCGCTTTTAAAAATGATAGATTTGAAAGTTTTGTTAGTGAATTTAAACTTTTAATATTTGGACATCCGCTGATTGTCACAATTTCTAATGAACCTATTTGACCTATTTCATCTATATTTTTCAGCATAGGATTATCATTGAGGTTAACATTCTTCAATAACGGAAGATTTTTTAATCCATTTGTTGAGGTTATTCCACAATCATTTATTTGAATGCCTGATAACTTGCTAAAGTCTGAAACATGACTTAAATCAATAAGATTTTTACAATTTCTTATTCCCAAATTCTCAAGGTTGACCAGACCAACAATACCAGAAAGATTTTTTAATTCTGGATTAAAATCAAATATTAAGGTTTTCAAATTCTTTAATCTTGATAAATCAGAAACATTTGATATGCCAGTATCTTTAATAGTTAGTTTTTCTAAATTACTAAATCCTGAAACTGACAGAAGAGAAGTAATATTAGATCCACTTAATGTCTTTTCCTTAAAACTTCCTTTGATTTCCTTTGCAATCTTACAAGAATCAGGGGCAATTGAAATCAATCCTTCCAAAGCATAATCTCTAAACATTTTTGTTTTATCATTTCCTAAAAATTTACTGTTGGGTACAATTTTGTTGCTTATAAATTTTACGTCCTCCAGAAAAAAATCGAATATGTCTTTGTCAGATATTGAATTTGCTAATTCTAAGCCTAATTCAATATTACTATAATCATCTGAAAGTAATAATTTTTCTAGTTTTTCTGATGTGGCTTTATCTGATGTATCTAATTTAATTTCAGATTCTTTTTTCTTAAATTTTGACAAATACTCATTCACTTTTTCAAATGAATCCATTAATAAGAATCTTGGTTTTGGTTTAACCTTATAGCACTTCTTCAGTATTAATACATCTAATAAATTAAGGCCAGATAAACTGGCAACACTTTCAAGATTTGCACAATCTGTAAAATCACAACATTGCAAAAGCGAAAATTCTGACAGATAGTCAATATTTTTAATACTTGGGCAACCATTGATTACAAGTAGTTGAATTCCTGAATTTTTTATACCCTCAACGGACTCTAGATTTGGACATTCCTTAATTTGAAACTCATTCAAAGTTGGGTCACCCCAATCTCTGTTTGGATAGTATTCCCTACATTTTTCTCCTGTATATTTTGCTTGATAAAGATTTCCATAGCCAACTTTAACTACCTGTTCTGTTATGCCCCAAAAAGGATTATCTTGAGATCCAGTATTACCAGACCATTCATTAGTTTCCTCATCCCATTTTGGATGATTTTTATTATTAAATATTTTTTTACAATTAGTTAAGGAATCTAAATTTGAAATTCCACTTCCTGAAAGTTTTATTACTCTTAAGTCCTTGCAGTTTTCTATTCCATTTAGACTTGCAAGTGAAGAACAGTAGTCTAAGATAATTTCTTTCAATTTCACAGAGTTTTTGAGCCCCTCAATATTCTCTAAGTTTTTACACCCTGAAACATTTATACAATAAATATTTTTTGCATTAACAAGACCGTCAAGATTTTTTATTGGTGTATCTACTGCCTTTACACCATGTATATTAACTGAGTTTTCTAGTCCTTTTAATGAATTTATCTGTGTAGATGAAATATCAATTAATTTTATGTTTTTTAATTTGCTTAAAGGGCTAATATTGTCTAATTTTTTTGAGTAATATAAATCAATAAACTCTAAATTTTCTGATGAAGTAAGGCCTGAAATATCATTTAAATTATCTTCTGATAATTTGACATAATTTAAATTTTTAAGGTTACCAAGAGCATCAACATTGCTATATCCTAAACCTGAGGTTTGTAGATATTTCAATTTTTGTAAAAATTTTAATCCCTCATTAGAAAAATCAGGAGATTTTGCACTAAAAGTAGCTTGTAGTTTTAAGGTTTCGATAGTTACTAGATTTGATAAAAAATCTAGATGATCAACCTTTTCTTTTTTAGGAAAATCTATAAGTAGAATTTTAAGTTTTTTAAACCCCCATTTTTCATCATGATTTGGGAGAAAATCACTCCAAGCAATTTCTAGTCCTTCAATAGGCAAAGAATATATCTCTTCAAAACCTGTAATTTCTTCAAATCTGTCTAGTTTTAAAAACTTTAGATTTGAAAAATTTGATAAATATTTGGCGTATACTTTAGAAGGCGTGTAGGAATGGCCGCTAACAACTTCTCCTTTAATTCTTAATATTTTAACAGAGTCTCTAATTTCAAATCCTTTTGAACCTTTGGGTGAGAAATTTAACAACCCTAGTATTGCTGTTTGAAAATAATGTTCGTCTGGACCTGCCCCTTTCCAGTCATGCTTAAAGGATCCAGACCATTGATCAAAGGTATATTCAACATTTCCTAATAACTCATCATATATCTTGGGGTTATTAATCGACCGAACGAGCTCTATACCCATTTCTATTTTTTCAAAATCTCTAGTTCTAATTAGTTTCTTTATTTTGGCAACGTTTTGTTTTTCTTCTTTAGTAAGCATAATCGTTGATTTATAGGGTTGATAATAGTTTACTTGCTAATTTTTTATCCCTTGTCATTTCTTTGATTTCATCTCCACCATGTTTTTGTAAATCCATATACAAACTCATGAGTAGGTCATTTGGGATGGTATCAAGAAGTAAAAATTGAACTAAATTTTCACTGTGATTTTTTTCTGGATTATAATCTTTTGATGTTAATTTCAAATACAGTCTTGAACACATTGTTGAAAGACGATCTACTCTTTTTGCTCCAGAGTCATCAACTGAAATATCCTTAATTTTTTTTGAGATTGATTTAAAATCTTTTGCATCTAAAATTTCTTCAGGGTCAATCAGTTGTGTTAGTTCGTCATTAACAAAAGCAATAAACGAGGAAACCGTTACTTCATCTAAAGAACTTAAGGCAAGAGCTTCAACTAGTTGTAAATTTCCTTTAAGATCTTCAATTGAAGCAATTTGTTCAAAAAACTGAGTTAAACTTCTAGGGGTTGTTCTTTCAGAATTTACAAGTTCAGGATACGTTAAAACAAAAGAAATACCTCTCTCATCTACATCAGCTGAATATGCCCACTCAGCCCATATTTTGGCATCGAACTTAAGTGTTGTATGTAGCATTCTTGTTAGCATTGCACCATCCATTGGGGTAACTGAATAATCTCCTCCTTCAGGGTTAGCGGTGGCTACAATTTGCCACTTTGGTGGTAATTTCCAAGATGTTAACTCAAAGTTTTGCAACAATTGCATACAGCCTCTTAATATTCTATCATCGGCTCTATTTATATCGTCTAACAATAATATACCAGGTCCTTCTTCTCTTGGAACCCAATCTGGAGGACTATAAACAGTATATTCGTCACCTGAAATTTTTTCATCAGGATCGATAACATTAGGCATCCCATGTAAGTCTCCCATTTCCTCAAACTGTGCGGGTGCTATATAAGAGAACTTCCATTTTTGTTCTAATGCATAATCTCTAACTATTTGGGTTTTTCCTAATCCATGTGTTCCCCATATACAAACAGCCGTACCTCTTTTTTTGTCTTTACTTAGGTCATTATTTCTTTGAAAAATGTGAGATAAGATTTGTTTTATTTCTTTACTGTTTCCTTTTTTACCAAACTCTATAAATTCTATTGCCATAGTTAGTGAATTAATATTAATTTAAAAATTAAGAAAATTGAGGTAAACCATCAAGTATTTAATAAAATATTAATGAAAGTCTTTATATAGTTATTCGCTTCTGAAGCATTATTAGATTCTCTAATTTTTTTTATTAAATTGAATAAAAAATTAAATTATGAGTAAAGAAAGTCTTAACGGAAAATTAATTGTTATTTCTGGGGTTTTTGAAAAATATTCAAGAAAGGAATTAAAAACTATAATTGCAGATGGTGGCGGTAAGGCTTCATCTTCAATCTCAAAAAACACATCTCTTATACTAGCTGGCGATAAGATGGGACCATCTAAAAAAGAAAAGGCAATTGAGTTAAATATTGAAATGATTGGAGAGGAAGAATTTATCACAAGATTCTTAAATCCGTCAAAAGAAAATGAAGAAAAAATAAGTGTTTCTGAACTTGGATTGGAGGATATTACGTTTTTAGATTTTATAGGGTTATATACGGAAGATGAAATTAGTGAAATAAAAAATGAATTAGCCTCTGAGGGTAGCTACTATGACGAATGGATTGAATTTGAAAAAGATGAGGGTTCAGAAAAAATTACAGCATACTTGCAAACAGGATCTTTTGAGATTATTGATCGCATCAATGAAATGAAGATATGTGAAAATGACCCCTTTATAATGATAGTTAAAGATTCGTGGTCAGGCGAGAATGAAGATGGAGAGGAAGTTGGATACGTTTCTTTTGAAGCGCTTTACGCTGAGGAGGAACCACCAGTTCTAAAAGGTGGAGAATACGATAAAAAATCATTTATGACTAAGAGTGAATTAGATGAATTTAATGAGCTTTGTGAAAATGAAAGTGTATATATGGATGATTGTAAATATCAAGAATTTTACTTTATAAAAAAGAGCAACTATAATGCTAAAGAATGGATTGAAAAATGGTTGTCAGAAGACTATGGGCATAACAATTAAAATAACTTATAATGAACATTAAAATAATTATTACGGGAATTTTATTTTTATTTCTTTTGGTGACCAATTATAAGGGGGCTGTAGGAAGAATCGAAAGAAAAAATCAATGGACAGGTGAAAATCAGTGGAATTTAGGACCGGTAAGTGAAAAAGAGGAAATTGCATTCATGGAGGGTCGTCATAAAAAATTAGCCTTAATTCAAGCCTTAATAGGTGCTTTAATATGGTCAGGGATTGTATTTGGATTAATGTCCATATTTATATAACCTAATTAAGAATTTAATTAAAATCCATACGATTTTACCTGTGTTATAATTTTAATGAAATTAATGAGATAAATCTTTCATCTAAATTGAGATCATCCGAATTGTCATATTTCAAATTTAATTTTTCATCCTTAACCTCGTGTTCTATATCCTTATATCTTAAAACTTCAAAAATCCATATCGAATTATTCTCTTCAAGTTTAATTCTATTATAATTTTCAAGATTAATAAACTCATTATCATCTTCACCTTCTATGATGATGTCATCATAATCAAAATCATCCTTAATATCAAACAAACTCCCTCCATTTGAAATTAGT
>CENF01010818.1_pt1 | contig 21113 bp, 18 predicted proteins | sample 361291 | NCBI WGS metagenome assembly CENF01 (sample SAMEA2619399, study PRJEB7988) | marine metagenome | isolation source: saline water (ENVO:00002010), including | reverse complement strand
GGTTCCCCATGAAGTAAAAGGACAGGATCAGCGTCTGCAGGTCCTTCATCAAGGAAATGAACACGCAGAGTCCCACCTTCTTGATCATTCATCTCTAGATAATTTCCTTCGAATTCATAATCTTTTAGATTCTCAAATTGAGAATCAGGTGTCCGAATAGTCTCCATTTTTATCCCTCCGTTAATTGACTATTTGATAGTAACTTTTAGTAAATCGTCGCCGATCTCAACTTTTCCAGAAAATTTCTCAGCTGCTTTATCGCGCCATTGCTGGACTAGCAATTCATGAAATTCATTTTCTTTAGGCGGAATTCCTGGAACGTAATGAGTCAAAATCAATGTTTCCATTCCAGCCCTTTCGGCAGTATCTGCTGCCTCTTCTACAGATGAATGGTAATTTAAGATGTCTTGAATCCTTTGATTTGGAAGTTGTTCAACGATATCTTTCCGTATCGCTGTGTGAACCAATGCTTGTGCTCCGCTACAAAGCTGGTCTAGATCAGTACATGGGATTGTATCTCCTGCAACCACTACCGAACTTCCTTGATAATCAAACCGGAAAGCAATTGTTGGATCAACGGGCTTATGATCGGTAGGGGCTGTGGAGATACTTACAACTGAGGATAAATCCAATGTTCCTCTCGTGATTTCAGTGACTTCAACCTGAGGAGCTTCATATAGGTCATCGTGGTGAGCGATTCTATAGCCGATATCAAGTTCTAAAAAGTGTAGGATTCTTGAGACAGTTTCCTTTGTGCCCTCAGGCCCGACAATACGCAGAGGTTTCGGTTCACCCACGTTCAGAGCCCAAGAAGAGGTGATTACATCGTTAAGGTCTGTTATGTGGTCGCTGTGCAAGTGAGTTAGCAATACTGCATTCAACATAGTTGGCGTGCATCCGGCTGCGGCGAGACGCATGAGGACTCCTCGACCAGCATCAATTAGGTAGTTCTCTTCTCCGGCCTGAACCAACGTTGAGGGGCCAGCCCTATGAGGGTCTGGCATTGGAGAACCCGTGCCTAATAATGTGACGTCTATCATAATCTCCCCTATTGTCTTGAGTTCTCTGCTCTTCGCTGTACTTCCTTCAAGTCGCGTGGTTCACGCGCAACGAGTTGTATTTCTAGCTCGTGTATTTTTCCGGTGAAAGAAAACAAATCATCATATAGTTGCGAAACCGGTGACCCATGGTCAAATCCAATACTTGCGCTTCCTGAGGTGATCATACGCATATAAAAAGGAATTTCGATCATTCCGTTTGGTTCTTGATTGATAAAAAGTTCAATCGTACCGTTTCTTCCTAATCGTCTGAACTCAGCTTTGAGCTCAACTTCTCCATTGGGAATCATTGTGTTTGATTCAATAATTGAATGATCATCAAATGCATTGTAATCAATTACTAATCGGTTATTCAGAACAAAGAAAGATATGCCTGAGTTCTCAGTTCCATAGGCATAAAGCACACCGTTATCGCCTAATTTGAAATTCACACGCCCCGTGATATCGAAGCTTCGTCCGCTGATACTTGCTGCGGCCTGACCAGGTATGGGTGACATAGGAGGCTTATAGACATACCTCCTGTCAGAAGGATGCGGCGATTGATCACGAAACCGTTGACCAAAGAGTTCAAACATCCTGTCATCAAGAGGAAAGACACCGTGCTTGCCCGCTTCATCCCACCATAACTGCTGAAGTTCTTTAAGTTTTGACTGGTTTTCATCTGCTAAATCATTGCATTCTGACCAATCTAACGAAAGGTCATATAGCTCCCATGGCTCCTCGTCGTATGCGGCTCCTTGTAGATGACGGGTAACGGCTTTCCAATTGCCGGCAATGATTGCCCGACTCCCCCCGTTCTCAAAATATTGAACGTGATTATTTGACTGAGCTTCGGCATCATTTAGGAGGTGGGCGAACGAATGACCTGTTACTGGAAGTTGCTCAACTCCTTTAAACGAAGAGGGGGGAGTAATATCAAGAAGCTCATAAATGGTCGGTGCAATATCTGCCACGTTAGTAAATTGGTTTCTTAGTTGGCCGTTCTGTGATTTATCGATTCCCAAAGGCCAATGCACTATCAGCGGAACGTGCACACCGCCTTCATGTGTATTTTGCTTGTACCATCTAAATGGACTGTTACCTGCTTGCGCCCACCCCCATGGGTAATTGGTATGACTGTGGGGACCGCCAATGTCATCTATCCTTTCAATCGCTTCCTCAGGTTTTTCTAGAATGGCATTGAAGAATTTCATTTCGTGCATGACTCCGAAGGGTCCACCTTCTTGAGAAGCCCCATTATCTGAAAGAAGCATAAAGATTGTGTTGTCTAACTGGCCAAGATCGCGCAGCCCTTCAATAATTCTCCCTATTTGGTCATCTGTGTGATCAAGGAACGCAGCAAATGCCTCTTGAAGTCTCACTGCAAGTTTCTTTTGCGCATCAGGCAAGTCTTCCCAAGCTTCGACACCTGGGTTTCGTGGTGATAATTGTGTTCCTTCGGGGATGACCCCTAATTCAAGTTGGTTCTGGTACCACTGTTCACGGATAATATCCCAGCCCTGGTCAAACTTACCTCGGTACTTATCCAAATACTCTTGAGGAGCCTGATGAGGTGCATGAGTTGCCCCAAAAGGTATGTAAGCGAAAAAAGGCCTATCGGGCCTAACTCCCTTTAGGTCACTTACCATAGAGAAAAAATTGTCTACTAGGTCTTCTGAAAGATGATAGCCATCTTCTGGTTTTGCTGGTGGGTCAATGTGATGATTATCCTTCGTCAGACTTGGATTAAATTGGTCTGTCTCCCCATCAAGAAAACCGTAAAATCGATCAAATCCGCGCCCAAGTGGCCATTGGGTAAAAGGCCCTGCAGCAGAACAATCCTCCATAGGTGCGAGGTGCCACTTCCCAAGACAAAAGGTTGCATATCCCTCTGAGTTCAAGATTTCCGATATTGTTGCAGCTCTATTAGTTATGTGCCCGAGCATGTTTGGAAATCCAGTTTTGAAATTCGATACGGATCGCATCCCTACTGCATGCTGCGATCTTCCTGTTAGCAGTGATGCTCTTGTAGGCGAACATAGAGGAGTGACATGAAAGTTCGTAAATTGCAATCCACCTGAGGCAAGAGAATCAATGTTGTTTGTATCAATTGATGACCCGAAGCACCCTAACTGAGAGAAACCAGTATCATCTAAAAGGACCACAACTACATTCGGTGCATCTTGGCCGGGGTGCTCGGGCTCTTGAAACCAAGGCTCTGATTCAGCGATTGTTTGCCCTATCTGGCCCTTAAATTGCTGTGAATCTTCCCCCATGTAAACCTTTCGCTTGAACCCCGAAGCTTTATCGTGACTATACAAACCATAATAATCGTTATTATTCAGGTCAAATAGTCCAAACTCTGTGCCGTTTCTATCCTCATTGAGATCCTGTGCTTTGCTCTTTACTCAAGCAATTCCAAAACAGCAACCACTGGGTACTTCTCCATTTTTATCTGTGCCCTTGGAACAATATCGGAAATTCTGGCAATGGATCTCACGTCATCCACCTCTTGATTATCCGGAGACAGCACCCGCAAGGATTGGTTACGCCATAAGTAAAGCGAACCTTTTGGAAAGATCTGCGACCGTATTAGTGTATTACTATCACTTTGGGCGATATTGCTTATGAGTAGCGAGTTAAATGTGAACAGTCCTTCCGATGTCCGCCTGCGGATTAGTAATTCGAAAAGAGATTTTGCCGAATCTTGAATTATCTTTACTTTTGATTCGGGAATAGCCGTCCAATGAACTGCAACCTCTGCTATTGAGAGGTTGTTGGATCTAGCAATGTAAATCAATTCAGCATCCTGAGCGAAACCGTTAATTAAAGAAGATGCAAAAAGGCATTTTGCAACGGGAGTACGGTAGGCCTTAAACCCACACTGCGTATCCGATAATTCAATATTGGTAACTAGCCTGAAGAGCTGACTAAATCCCTTTGTCAACAATCGTCTTCTTAGCGTCATCCCAAAAGTTTTGGATTCAGGAAGATTTCTTGACCCAATGACCATGTGATGCTTCGCTAATAGATCGAGTGCATGAGTTAAGACTGATAAGTCAGTTGCCTGATCCGCATCAAGTGTAAGGAGTAAGGGTGAATTCGCAAGTCGAGCGCCCTCCCGAAGTGCATTACCTTTACCCATATTCTTAGGCAATGTAATGACCTGACCTAAACAGTTGAATTCTTTTATGAAGATTTCGCTGATCGCAGTCGTATTGTCTTTACTCCCATCATCTACAACAATAATTTCATAATCTGAGGGCTTACCAGGTAGGTCATACAATGATCGGAAAAGTTTTGGTAATCTTCGCTCTTCATTAAAGGCCGGAATCACTATCGAAAGTTTCGTAGAAGCTTCGAATAGGAATTCATTACTCATTTGAGGTGCGAAGAATTATCTATCGGCACCTCTACGCCAGCAAGTATGTGGTCTTGGTCAATAAAAAACTTTCCAGACATGCTCCGCAAATTCCCACTTCTGAGAATGGAAACATGAAATGTTTCCATTCCTTCATTAAAGGCAACATGTGCCTCGGAGAACCCGAGCCAACATTGTTGAATTGGAAACCACGCTTTAAATACTGCCTCTTTCGCAGCAAAAAGTAATTTTTCCGGATTCTGGTATTTGGACCCCTCTTGAGACTTGAGCCATGAGAGTTCTTCCGGAAGCGCTATTCGTTGTAGTACTTTCTCTGACAAGCGATCATTCATCTCCACGTCTATTCCGATACTAAGAAGACTCTCTCTTCTTCCGACAGCGGCTGCCGCATATCTTCCTTTATGGGTAATTGAACCGATAAAGCCTTTGGGCCAGTGAGGTTCTCCGCGCTTACCAGAGCGTATCTCTGTCTGAAACCCACCTAGCTTCTCCATTGCTTGTGCAGCGCACAACCTGCCGGCTTTAAACTCCCACTTCCTATTCTCAGAAGCATTACTTAGGTATTGTTCTTGCTCCTTTGTAATGGGAACATGACCAATACTGCTGTTATGGATTTCGCAGAGTACTACTCCTTCAGAAAAGATAGCCTTGGATGAAACTTGGACGTTTGTCATAGACTAATTATTTTTCAAAGCCGAAACGATGACTTCGCTCATTTCGATTTAACACGTTTTGAGAGTATTTGATTGATAGCTTTACCGTCAGCCTGTCCGGACGTTGCTTTCATAACCTGCCCGACAAAGAAACCTTGGACTTTCTTTTCGCCACTGCTATACCTCTCCCATTCGTTCGGGTGTTCTTTGATCAAATCATCGATCATCTCCTCAAGCTCACTAGTGTCAACAGTTTTAAAACCTAACCTGGTAACAATTTCATCCGGTGTGCCACCACCTTGGACTAGTTCTGCAAGGATTTTTTTAGCTTGAGTGCTAGTGACATCTCCGTCTGCCTCTATTTGTGTTAATTCGGCCAAAGACCTAGGAGAAAGACTACCCGTTCCTCCTGAGAGGTTATTTATAAGATACTTAACTACAGCTTCTTTCCTCCCACCTAGTTGAATAGCTTCCAAAGCGAAAGTGTCATCTTCTCGCTCAACAAGAATCGTTATATCGTTTGTATTAGACCCCAGCACTTCAACTAATCTTTCCCTTCGCTGAGCAGGAAACATGGGTAGATTTTGTTTTATATGTTCCAGTTCTTCGTCATTAGGGTTAAGTGGCACTAAATCGGGTTCAGGAAAGTAGCGGTAATCCTCAGCATCTTCTTTTGATCTTCCCGGCCTAGTCCGTCCGGCGATTTCGTCCCAATGACGAGTTTCTTGTGAAGGGGCTTCATTATTATCGTATAGGTTGATGTGTCGGTTAGCTTCGTATTCAATAGCCCTTCCGAGAGATCTAAGAGAATTAACGTTCTTTATTTCGCAACGAGTCCTGAGTTCTGTTTCTCCCATAGGCCGAACAGAAACATTGGCATCAACTCGTATTGACCCCTCCTCCATTTTCGCATCGGATACCTCAAGCGCTACCAAAATTCGTCTTAGTTCGGAGACATATGATCTGGCCTCATCGACAGTCCTGATATCTGGGTGACTTACTATTTCGATTAGGGGAACTCCCGCACGGTTATAGTCGACAAGAGAGTAATCAGCCCCAGATATTCTGCCACTTTCTCCTTTGTGCGTAGTTTTTCCGGTGTCTTCTTCGATATGAGCCCTTTCGATACCAATTCGCTTCCCTTCAGGTAGGTCCAAGTACCCATCAGAATTGGTCGGGAGATCATATTGACTAATCTGATAGTCCTTTGGCATATCTGGGTAGAAATAGTTCTTTCGCGAAAAGACCGACCTATTCACAGAACAATTCACAGCTTTCCCTAGCTGCATAGCAAAATACACAGCCCTTTCATTGATAACAGGAAGTGACCCAGGGAGCCCCAAGCACACTGGGCAAACGTTGGCATTAGGTTCGCTTCCAAACTCGTTCAGACATCCACAAAAGAGCTTCGTCTGGGTCGCAAGTTCGGCGTGGACCTCTAAGCCAACTATCAATTCCCAACCGTCTCTGAAAGCTTCCTTAGACATGTGCACCTGACTCCAATGCAGACGCAACCTGATACATCACTTGCTCTTTCATTGGCGGCGCCATGATTTGAACCCCTATCGGGAGACCATCAGTTCCATTTCCAAAAGGGACGGAGATGGCTGGATGTCCAGCAAGATTGGCGGGAATGGTACAAATATCATTTACATACATAGTCATGGGGTCTTGAGTTTTTTCCCCTAGTGGGAAAGCTGTGCAAGGGGAAGTTGGAGATAAGAGAACGTGATAGGTGTCATATAATTCATTTAGGTTTTCCGAAAGCAACCTTCTTACCTTGAGTGCTTTCCCATAATAAGCATCGTAATAACCTGCAGATAAAGCATAAGTACCGAGCATAATGCGTCGTTTAACCTCATCACCGAAGCCTTCTGTCCGAGTGTTGATATTCATTTCCTTCAAATTCTCCCCTGTTACTCGTAACCCGTAACGCACGCCGTCATAGCGGCTTAGATTACTGGAGGCTTCAGCCGGGGCTATTAAATAATAGGCTGAGAGACTATAGATAGCTGATGGCAGAGAAACATACTCAACGTGTGCTCCTGCACTAGCGAGGAAATCAGCGGCTTTCTTACACTTCGATACAACATCCGGATGTATCCCATCTATCTCGCCAAGAAGTTCTTTAATAACTCCAACTTTTAAACCGTTTAGTTCATGACCTATCAACTCAGAGTATGAGGTATTCTGATTTTTTATACTCGTTGAATCTCGTGGATCATGGCCCCCAATCACTTCGTGCAATAAAGCAGCGTCCGCTACCGTTGGGGCAAAGGGACCTACCTGATCAAGTGAACTCGCGAAAGCCAACAATCCATATCGTGACACACCACCATATGTAGGCTTCACACCTACAACCCCGCACAGCGAAGCGGGTTGACGAATTGACCCGCCAGTGTCTGAACCTATCGCTGCAGGAGCAAATCCCGCTGCTACGGCCGCAGCGCTCCCACCACTTGATCCACCCGGTACCAAATCTAGGTCGTGAGGGTTATGTGTAGGCCCAAAGGCTGAATTTTCAGTAGAGCTACCCATAGCGAATTCATCGCAATTTGTCTTTCCAATAATGATGGCTCCGGCTTCTTTAAGCTTGGTAATTACTGTTGCATCATATGGTGGTTCCCAGCCTTCTAAGATCCTTGAACTCGCAGTAGTGGCTACACCTCGAGTACACAGGTTATCTTTGATAGCAACGGGAACACCTGCGAGAGGGCCAAGCTCATTTCCATTCTCTAACAATTTATCAATACTCTCGGCATCAATTTTTGCTTGTTCTTCCAAGACGAGATTGAAAGCATTAACGTTACCTTCGTAGGATTCGATCTGCTTAAGATACTGGTCTAAAACTTCAACGGCCGTTCTCTTTCCATTTTGAATATCAAGAGCGATATCAGTAACAGAACCTAGCGACGCTGGGACAACACTTGTCATATTTCTTCTTCTAAGATTTTTGGAACAAGGAATCTTCCATCCTCAACAGCTGGTGCCTGTTCAAAGAAGTCTGAGTGCTTTAACATTTCATCAGGGACATCTTCTCTCATAACATTTTCGACTGGTATCGGATGGGACATCGGCTCTATTTTGTCAAGCTCTAGTGCTTCAACATCTTTAGCATGATCAAGTACTGCTCTTAACTGGTCAGTAAAAATCTCTAGCTCCTCATCAGTTAAACGTAAGCGTGCGAGATTAGCAACATGCTTGACTTCATCATGTGATATTGGATCAGTCATCTGCACAGTCTACCCAACTATGAGCAACTGCCATCGAATTTAACTTCCGTCTTCTTCTCAGGCTATTCAACAATCTCCGGCCCGCGAGAAACGAAAATTTCTACAACTTCATCACGAAGAACCAAAGAACCGGATTCTGGTTCCAACCTAATAACTATTCCAGACTTAATAGTGGGGTGGAATACTTCTGTCTTTTCAACTTGAAGTCCCTCAAGCACAATAGCTGTTTCAACTGAGTCATATGCCCTGCCTATAAGAGCATCAGGGATTGTGCGAAGCTCCGGACCTGCACTGATTTGAATATCTACTTCAGACCCGGTGGGCAATTCCGTCATTGGCGTTGCAGGCCCAATGACTAAGCCAACCGCTATCTTTTCATTAGGCACCTGAGAAATCTGCCCAAGTCTTAACCGAGCTCCTAAGAGTATCGATTCTGCTTCATCAACAGTGAGTCCAGTGAGGCCTATGGGTATATTTCGGAGCTCGGGTCCAAGCGAAACAAAGTAAGTAAGGGTTTCGCCTTTCTCCAATTCCACACCCGGGCCAGGAATAGTTCTGAGAATTTCCCCATTCTGTGTTCCGTCTTTTCTTGTTAAAGCTTCCTCGAGAGCCCAATAGTCATCAAACTGGTCAATTAATTCGGAAGCTAGTAATCCAGAAGTCTCTGGGACGGCCTGAACGCTAATCTTTTCTTCTGTATTGCCGGAATTTATTAAGAGTGTTACGCCCACAACAAGAATACCCATCACCAATAGCCATAGCCATCGTCTGAGATGAGACTTGAGGTAGAGCATCAGTTTTCTAACTCGAGCTTTTAAATCTGGTTTCCTACCGATATCGATGACTTCTGGTTGATCATCGAATTTTTCCAAAAGATTCAGATTCAAACTGCTTTCAACAGGAAGTAACGCAGGTTTAGCATTCCTAGTATTTAATTCGCTAATGATCTTCAATAATGCGTTGGCACCGGGTCGATCCGAAGCTTTTGCTGTTAGCGCATTTGCAAAAGCACTCTTTAACTCCTGCAGAATTTCTGAATCTATTTTCTGAACTTCGTCAGTGCTTTTATTTTGCGTGAGCTTTAAATCTATTAATTCGTTAAGGATCACTGCAATGGCAAAGACATCATCAGCTGGGCTGAGAGACTCTCCTGCAGTTAATTCTGGAGATAAATAAGGTTCCTCAGCATCCAACTCAGATGATGAATGTATTGACAACAAAGCACGCATACCGGTATCAGATATCTTCAATTCGCCGTTTAGATTGAAGATAATATTCTCAGGTTTTAGGCCACCGTGAACTTTTCCTCTTTCATGGAGATGACTTATTCCCTTCAGTATCTCCATCATAATAAATGTTATTTGTGCAACAGAAAGCATTCTGTCTCGTTGCATCATTCCTCTTAAATCTCCACCTCCGAAAAATTCTGTGACGACATAAGGAGTTTCACCTGAGCTCCAATCTAGGATTTTTATTAGGTTCGGGTGGTTAGTTCGTGCAAGGTCCGTAAGGATCGTTTGGAAGTCATTCTGAAAGTTTTCTCCACCAATATCCGTTTCATCAAAGACCTTAACAATAGTTTGTTTCCTTACTCGTATGTCGTCAGCTAGATATACCTGAGTGAAGGGTCCACTTCCAAATGGGGTTATGAGCCGATAACGGCTATTGATAACTTTTCCGACATGCAAATACGGCGTTGATTCCACATCTAAATGGTATTGCCCTTGTGACGATTTGCATATCTCATATGGTTGTAGTCGCGTGATTTCATCTGGCAGAATAAAGGTATGGCAGAAATCATTTATCCGCGCCGTAGCTTATTTTCAAGAATTCTTGGACCTGCTTTAGTTACGGTTGGTATTACTGGCGTCATTTTAGGTTTTGCTTTATCCAATAGCGGAAGCACAGATGATATTCGCGTAGAGGGTAACCCCGTAATAGAGGCATTATTCCCCGAACCAGACGCTGAGGTGCTCAGGCAGACATCAATCGGCATTGATTTAATTACCGGCTATGAGGCAGAACTAACAATCAATGGGGTCCCTATTCCTCCTGATCAAATAAATGTTCTGCGAGACTTAGAGAATCCCAGAGAGAGCGCTCAAACTAGTGGAACGTTTGGTTCTACATTGAACAAGTTTTCATACCAACCTCTCGAAGGAAGAGCAGTACCAGAACTACAAGGAGATAGAAACTGCGTCGTCGCAGTATATTGGCCCCTATCAGACCCTACTGATAGGGCAAGTATTGAATGGTGCTTTACTGCCTTGTAGCTAAGTTGAAGAGTCAAACAATTTATCAATTTCTTTAACTGCATCAAGGGGATTAGGGCCGACGTGTATGCTGTGGATCCCAAGTTGATTAGCCACATTGACATGTTGGATATAGTCATCGAGGAAGATTGTTTTTTCTGCAGATTTCTCGGCAATCTGAAGTGCCAAGGTAAATATATTCGGGTCTGGTTTCCGTATCCCGACTTCAGAACTGTCGATGATGCCATCAAATAAATTCTCAGGCAGCATTGATTTCCATGATGAACTAAATTCACGAATATTATTTGACAAAATATATTGGCTTATCCCTAACCCTTTGTAGCGGTGAACTGCTTCAAACATTTCTTCAGTTCTATCGGTTTTACCTCCCATGGATTTGAAGAAATCTCTTATTTCGAAGCCCTTAATGCCTTTAATTTTTGATAAATCTATTATCTTCTCAACAGCTTCTGCCATCGTTATTTCGCCTCTCTCAAGACGATGCCAATGATGGTCACCATCATCTATTCCGTAACCTAAAACTAATTCAATAAGCTCTTGAGGATTTATTCCTAGGTGATCAGAATAATTATCAATTGAGTAGAAAGGGGATCCTGTAAAGACACCACCGAAGTCCCAAAGGATGCATTCAAACTGTGACTCTCGCATATTTTTAATTTATTTCCCCAGATGTAAGTAGTGCTTGAAATCCCAACTCGTCCAAAATAGGGATTCCTAACTCCTCTGCCCTTTTCAATTTAGATCCCCCTGGGTTAGCCCCTACGACAAGAGCAGATGTTTTTCTTGACACACTTCCAGGAGATTTACCTCCTCTGGATGTAATTGCTTCTGATATTTGATCTCTTGTGAAACCCTCTAAGGTTCCTGTCACCACAATAATCTTTCCTTGGAGGGTACTATCAGCTTCCTCAATAACAGGACCAACAAAATTAAGACCCGCTAATCGAAACTTTTCAATCAATTCTCTATTTTGAGGTTCTTTAAAATAATTGAACACGCTGCTGGCAATTACTGGGCCGAGGCCCTCTATCGTCTCTAGATCATCAAGCGATGCTTCAATAAGAGAATCAAGATGCCGAAAAGATATGGCAAGTAGATCTGCGTTTGTCCTTCCGACGTGTGGAATTGAGAGTCCAAAAATCAAATTCCCAAGTGTTTTTGACTTTGACGATTCAATTGCTGACTTAAGATTATTCACAGATGTTTCCCCGAATCCTTCAAATGACTGAATCTTCTCAAAATTGAGCGTGTATAAATCTCCAACATCACTCATGAGCCCCTCAGTTACGAAGAGGTCAATTGTTTGTTCTCCTAAATGTTCAATATCCATTGCAGTTCTCTGTGCGAAATGCTCTACCCTGCCTCTAACTTGCCTTGGACAGAAGTAGTTGGTGCAGCGATGTCTTGCTTCACCTTCAGGTCGGCTCAGTTCAGCATTACAGGAAGGGCAGCCTTTGGGAAATTTCCACTGGGGGAGGCCACTTGGGCGCTTATTTAGAACTGGGCCTACAACTTCGGGGATAACCTCGCCAGCTCTTCTGACGATGACTATGTCTCCTGGGCGCACATCTTTTTCCCTTACCTGGTCTTCATTATGCAATGTTGCTGTAGAGACTGTTACTCCCCCAACAAATACTGGTTCGAGTCTTGCAAATGGTGTTGCTGAACCGGCAGCACCGATTGAAACTTCTATATCTAGTAATTTCGTCATCTGTTCCTCTGGCGGCAATTTGAATGCCAATGCCCATCGAGGGGCTTTCGCTGTTGCACCTAATTCTTCTTGAACTGTTAATGAGTCAACTTTTATTACTATTCCATCAAATTCATAGTCAAAATCAGATTTTTTTAACCTGAACTCATTGATATATGCACTAAGGCCTTTCTTTCCTGTGGTAATCATTTGTGCATTTTGATTTACAGGGAATCCTAATGACCTTAGATATTCCAGTGTCCCATAATGGGATTTAAGGTCAGGACCGCCAGAAATACGTCCTATTTGATAGGCCCAAAAAGATAAATTCCGCTGCGCAGTTACTGCTGAATTTTTTTGGCGTATCGAACCTGCTGCGGCGTTTCGTGGGTTGACGTAAGCTTTTTCACCTAGCTGTTTCGCTTTCGCATTGAGCTTTTCAAATTCACTGATGCGGAGGTAAACCTCGCCACGTACTTCAAGAACGCTCGGCGCATCTTCAATATGTTTTGGGATATCTTTTATAGTCAACACATTATGAGTTACATCCTCGCCAATGGAGCCATCACCTCTAGTAGCAGCCTGAACGAGCTTCCCATCTTCATAACGAATTGATATTGCCAGTCCGTCGAATTTTAATTCACAACAAAATTCGTTCACCTCAGATCCGCTAATTAATTTCCGATCAATTTTTTTAATCCATTGGTCAAGTTCTGTGTCATCAAACGCGTTATCGAGAGACATCATAGGCACGGAATGTTCAACTGGAGCGAAGATTTGTGAAACGGCACCTCCGACAATTTCTGTAGGCGATGTAGGGTCATATGCTTCAGGGTATTTTGCCTCAAGGTCCCTCAATTCCCTCATCATCTGATCCCACTCTTCGTCACTAATTGAGGGGTTGTCCGACTCGTAGTAGGCAACGTTATGTTTCCTAATTTCAGATCTCAACTCTTGGATTCGTAATAAATTGTTTTCGTTCACAGCAATAAATTTCCAGTTATCTCGCCGTACGGATTAGCAATGAACCTCGCATACTGCGAAAATTCTAAATATGAAGAGAAATTCTTGGTTATATACATTTCGTTTGGCATGGATTCCGATTCCTTTGTTTGGGTATGGAGTCTTTGGTTCCGCTCTTGATGGCAAAAGTGAATCTCTTCAAGCCACTGTTTCCCTAAGCTTATGGATCCTCTGGTCTATCGTTCTCTTAATTTCATTAATTCCTAGTGCCAGTCTACTCACCCTTTATAGGGTCGTAGTGCCTATTTCAGTAGTAGCCGCTATTTGGGGATCTATAGAAGCTGAGATGAGTATCTCTTCTATTTTGCTACTCTTTTGTGCTGCTATTTGTTCTTCTGTCAGTCTTCTACCATCAATAGGGTTTTGGTTTATCAATGGATCAGCATACGGCGATGAGGTGCGACTGCCCCTCAGAGCGCCAGGTCCCTTACTCCTTGGGCCGGTCCCCTTAGCTTGGATGATTGTCGCGTCAAGCTTAATCTTTTCGGTCGTTCTTCTCTCTTCACAAAAGTACGTATCAGGGTTAATTGTCTTTGCGGTCGGGTCTGGTTTGAGTTATTTTTCATATCGCTCTTTATCAGCTCTTTCACAAAGGTGGCTGGTGTTTGTTCCAGCTGGGATTGTCCTTCACGATAATATGGTTCTTGCTGATCCGTTCCTCATTAGAAAGTGGATGATCAAAGAGATTGGTCCTGCGTTAGAGTCAACAAGCGGACTTGATCTCACTTTGTCAAGTATTGGAATGAGTTTGGAAGTCGAGTTGTGTGAACCTGCAAGTTTATCTCTGCAAATGAACCCATTGGCTCCGCCAGAGGTTAAGGAAGTGACTTCATTTTTGATAAGCCCCTCTTCGCTTTCAGGAACTCTTGAAGAAGCATCATCTCGCTCAATTGCTGTCTTATGACCTACTAACGATTCCAGATCCTACAACTTTGTCCTCTGAATAGAACACCGCTGACTGACCTGGGGCAATTTTTCGATGCGGTTTTTCCCAGTAAATTTTATCAATAACCTTTGCTTGCGCTGTGCGACCGTGGGCGCTTGTTTGAATTTCAAGCGAATCAGCTATCGGCTCTCCAACCCATTGGATATCAGTAATTAGTGTCTGGTCACAGTAAAGGTCGGTTTTGGGACCAGTAGTTACTGTGGCGGATTCAACATTTACATCAACAGCGTATTGAGGTTCCCCTTCTCCAGAGACACCTAAACCCTTGCGTTGCCCTATAGTTACCATCTGCACGGCAGGAACGTTAGCGATTCTTTTTCCTTGTGTATCAATAACTTGCCCTGGAGTCATCACCATATGCTGTTCTAGGAACCGTTGTCGCCCACCTTTTGTTCTACTGATAAAGCACACATCTTGACTGTCGGCCTTTTCAGCAGTTTGTAATGATAGCGATGCCGCTATTTCCCTAACTTTTTCTTTCGTGAGATTACCGATCGGCAGTTTAAGCCGTGCGAGCTGCGCCTCATTGAGCATATGCAAAACGTACGACTGATCTTTGTTGAGGTCCACTGACCTACTAAGACGTAGACCCTCGGACTGACTAACGATTTGGGCATGGTGGCCGGTAGCGATTAGATCAAACCCCAGAGCAGTAGCTCTACGAAATAGCTTGTCGAATTTTACGTGCCTATTACATTCAATACATGGATTTGGTGTTTCACCTATTTTGTGAGCGTCAACATATGGGTTTACAACATGCGTATCAAACTCGTCACCAAAATTGAAAACATGATGCTGTATTCCTAATTGGTCAGCCACCCTTCGCGCATCAATGACATCCGAGACTGAACAACACCCCGTATCAGAGGCGCCACCCCATAGTTTCATAGTCACTCCAACCACTTCATATCCTTGGTCAAGGAGGACAGCAGCCGCAACGGAAGAATCAACCCCTCCAGACATTGCAACAAGAATTCTCTGATTGTTTTTCATGACCCTAAGTTCCGTAGCCTTTCTATTGCGTCTGGGATTATTCCTAGCACTTTATCCACATCATTTTGTGTGCTTCTATATCCTAGAGATAACCGCAAGGATCCCCTTGCAAGCTCGCGTTGGAAACCCATGGCAGCTAAAACATGAGATGGTTCTTGCGCCCCGCTTGAACATGATGAAGCTGCAGACGCGAATACATCTGATTGTTCTAGAAGAAACAACAAAGCCTCGCTTTCAACATCTCCAAAGCATAGGTGGCAGGATCCTGCTACTTTGTTTCTCCGGTCAACGCTTCCATCTGCATATGAGTGAACTCCTGTTTCGAAAGTATCCTTAATTTCGAGAAGGGCATCTGCCAGATTATCTCTGAGTGATGCAACTTTCTTGTTATCCGCTTCTCTTGTGTCAGCGGTAACTCTTGCAGCGACAGCCATGCCAACTATTCCTGGCGTGTTGTGAGTTCCACTTCTGAGACCCTTTTCTTGACCGCCTCCTAACTGAAGCGAGGAAACTTTTGTTTGGTCCTTGACTATTAACGCGCCTACTCCTTTCGGACCCCCAAATTTGTGTGCTGCTACGCTAATTAAGTCTGCGCTTTCAGTAGCCTCAGGCATACTCATCCATGGAACAGCTTGCACAGCATCTGTATGTATCAGAGCTGCCGGCGATATCTCTTTGACTACGGAGACGATGGCATTAAGGTCTTGAATTACTCCTGTTTCTCCGTTTACCAAACCGACTGAAACTAATGTCGTTTCTTCATCAATTACGTCGACAAGGTGGTTGAGGTCAATTACCCCGTTGCGCTCAACGTTAATGACTTTGCCACCTAGTGACTTTGTTGGCTCAAGAACGGCGTGATGTTCCGTAGCAGAGCAAACCACAGTCCCACCTAATGCTGAATGCACTCCGAAGATAGCTAAGTTATCTGACTCAGTGCCCCCTGAAGTAAAGATAATGTCTTGCGCTTTGCAACCAAGAACATCTGCTAGCTCGTCACGCGCATCATCAATCAGGCGAAGAGCTTTTCGCGCCATTGAATGTGAACCTGATGGGTTCGCATAATTGTCCTTTAGCACTGGAAAAATTGCTTCAAGAACTTCATCTCTAACCGGAGCGGAAGCAGCGTTATCCATGTAAATTATTTCAGTTGACACAATTTAAGAATACTGAAAAAACTAAGATAACAGCACTGTGTCGCAAATCACTAATTAATTTTGACTGGTCTGCTATTCATTCAACTAGGGTTTTGCCATGGCAACAATTAACGTCAGTATTGAAATCGCAGCAACCCCTAAAGAAGTTTGGGATGTTGTCAAAGATATAAGTGATCATGTCAATTGGATGAAAGACGCTGAGCGTATTGACTTTCTAACCGAAAAGCAGAGTGGTGTCGGAACAATGTTTGACTGTGCTACAAAAGTTGGACCTTTCAGGCTCAAGGATAAAATGGAAATCACTGAATGGGTTGACGAAGAGTCAATGGGCGTTAGTCATGCGGGGTTAGTAACTGGAACTGGCAGATTCTCTTTGAAGGAAACTGCAAGTAATGGAACCCTCTTTGCATGGGAAGAGACTCTCTATTTTCCTTTTTGGATGGGGGGCCCGCTCCGCAATCCAGTGGGTACTCGTATATTGTCTTTAATCTGGAGAAAGAATCTCAAGTTGCTCAAGGAACAAGTTGAGTCATCACTGTAATGCAGTTATCAAGAAATATTCTCAGTGATTTAGCTCTCAATCATGATGAGGCTAGGGTCACATCGTATGGATTTCCTATTATTTGGACATCAGGGAGGTTGGGATGAGATTCTGATGGTGATTGCGCCAATTATTCTTCTCTTCTGCCTTTTAAAGCTTGCAAACAAAAGAGCGAAACGAAATTGACCTTATCTCTCCCTAGAAATATCTGCCCCAAGACTTCTTAGATTCTCAACAAGGTTTTCATAACCTCTGTCTATATGGGATGGGTCGCGGATCTCTGTTTGCCCTTGCGCACGCAAAGCTGCCACCACTAATGCCGCACCAGCTCTTATGTCATGAGCGCGAACTGGGGCACCTGATAGATTTGCAACTCCGCGAATTACAGCATGGTGACCTTCCGTTCGGATATCAGCTCCCATACGGATTAACTCATCTATGTAACGGAACCTACCGCTGAACAAATTTTCCGTTACGATTCCGACACCTTCAGAGACCGTAAGCATAGCGACTAGGAAAGGTTTATAATCTGTAGCTATTCCAGGGTACGGAAGAGTCGCTAGGTCAACTGCCTTTAAAGGTTTATTTGCCATTACCCATAACCCATTAGAATCAGCTGATATTCGCATTCCCATCTCACCTACTTTTTGGCAAAGCATGTCCATGTGATCTGGTCTCGCCCCGATAAGGTTAATTTCGCCTCCTGCAATACCGGCTGCTGCGAGATATGTAGCTGCTTCAATCCGGTCAGGCACTACGGCGTGCTCTACAGCTACAAGTTCATTGGCCCCTTCAATCACTATCGTTGATGTTCCAGCTCCGAGAACACTGCTACCCATCCGATTAAGAAAAGAAGCTAGGTCAGCTATCTCAGGTTCACGAGCTGCGTTTTCGATAGTTGTTGTACCGTCAGCTAATACAGCAGCCATCATGATATTTTCGGTTGCCCCGACGCTAGGAAACTCTAGGACGATACGGCTGCCATGCAATTTTTCACAATACCCATCGATATATCCATGCTGCGATTCAAACTTTGCACCTAGCATTTCAAGGCCTCTTAAATGCATATCAATTGGTCTTGGCCCGAAATCATCTCCACCCGGAAGTGCAACTCTGGCTCTGCCGTACCTTGCAAGTAAAGGCCCTAATACAACTATGGACGCTCTCATCTTTTCTACTAGTTCATAAGGGGCCTCTGCAGTGAGATTCCCGGGGTTTTTGATCTCTAGTGAATTTGAGTCGGTATCACTTACCGTCATTCCGAGTGAAACTAGCAACTCAGACATTAATCTGACATCGGTAATTTTAGGAACGTTTGTGAGATGAAAGGTGCCTTCTGCCAAGGAACAAGCAGCCATAATTTTAAGCGCAGAGTTCTTAGCTCCGTTTATCTTTACATCTCCGTGGAGAGGTCCGCTCGGTTTAACAAGAATGCGATCCATTATCCAAGTATGCTACGTGCAATTATCGTTTCCTCAAAAGTGCGATCTTTCCCGAAAAGCTGTTTAATCAAATAACGATGACTATTTTTAGGCACAAGCACACTGTAAAGCATGAGGAACTTGAAGAAATCCTTTGTGCTCGTTCTAATTCTTTGTTTAGCGAATACGAAGTAGCATCTGGAATCTTCGAATTAGCCGATGGACCCTTCGAAAGCTATCAACGTGCGGTGAAGGTGGAAATTGGAGCATCGGATTCTGAGGTGATCGAAACATTCTCATACAAAATATCTGCACCCTTTTGGCATCTTTTGCTTCACTTTCCGATGAAACGGGCTTTAAAAAAATCTCACTCTTCAAAGGACTTCAGCGTCTGGTGGGCACCACCCAACCGCTTTGATGCTATGACATCGCAAACGGTAAGTTTACTATGCGTTGCTGCAATTGTTACTGGTTTTTTAGGTGCACTGATCGGCCAGACGGCTACGTTTGCAGCTCAAGAATTTGAAGCAGGCGATAGAGCACAAGGGGTTCTTCTGGCTACTGTACGAATTGGGGTGTTGCTGACAGTCTTTATTACCGCACTTGCTGACAGCCGAGGAAGAAAGAAACTGCTGGAATTCTCATTATATGGAGGCTGTTTTCTGGCTGTTCTAAGTGCGGTAGCCCCTAATCTTTGGGTGTTAGGTATCACCCAGTCATTGGCTCGTGGGTTTGCTACTTCTATCAGCATTTTAATAGGGATCATGGCAGCTGAAGCTGCCCCGAAAGGAAGTCGCGCTTACATTGCAGGTCTTCTGACATTGTCGGCAGGGTTGGGGGCCGGCATACCTGTCTGGATCTTGTTTCTCGCTGATCTTCACATCAAAGGCTGGAGACTACTTTTCGCAGCTTCTTTAGTATTTTTCCCTGTAATTCGCTGGATCCATCAGCATCTTAAAGAAAGCCAGCGCTTTAAAGCTCATATTCAAAGTCACAACTTCACTAGTGGCAGGAAACAAAAGATCGTTGCGAAACGAGTAATCTTTTTGGCCTCGGTCGCTTTTCTACTTTTCATGTTTGTCTCACCAGCAAGCCAATTCAGAAATGAATTTCTTAGAGATGAACGTAATTTTAGCGCCGCAAAAATATCACTTTTCTTATTGACTGCGTATACGCCACAGATTATTGGAGTTGCTGTGGCTGCAAAGCTCTCAGATACAAAGGGAAGGAAACCTGTTGCTATGATTGCGGTAGGCATAGGAACAATCCTGACAGTGCTGAGCTACAGCATCGCAGGCTTTGGTATGTGGCTGATCACAATGAGCGCTGGAATTATTTCAGCTGGCGCCGGCCCATCCTTGGGTGTCTACAGTGCAGAAATGTTCGGCACAGGGCGGCGTGGACAAGTTAACGGCTTTTTATCGCTTGCTGCCGTTACTGGTAGCGCTCTTGGATTACTGATATGTGGCGACTTTTCCGAAAGATTCAATAGCTTTGGGGAAGCCTTCACGCTACTTTCAATTAGTCCCTTGCTAGTTGTTTTGATTATTTATCTATTTTTCCCCGAATCTGCCAATCAAGAACTTGAAGACCTAAACCCCGACGTGTAACCCTTAACGAAGCTTTTCTACCCATTTTATGACCAGATCGGCGACCATTTCGCTTTCTCTCGGGTCATGATTCTGCCGTTCGAGAAGGTGGAATTTCACTTCAGAAGATACATTATTTGCATATTGTTCGAGTAAGTCTGGCGAACCAAATGGGTCCTTATCCCCAGAGATAAAGATTGTCGGTCGCCGTATTCTATGCAAGTGGCTAACTCGCAAAGAGTCTACTTTCCCGGGTGGGTGCAAAGGATAACTCAAAAGTGCGAGAGCTCGGGAAGGTAAACCTTCTGCTATAGCCATTGATGCAGCTCTGCCTCCAAATGATCTTCCTCCAAGGACCAAACTACTTTGCGACTCTCCAATTTCTTTGGCGAAATTAATGGACACCTGTTCTACTTCTTCCACAATTTTGTCTATTCTAGGCGGAGGTCTTTTAGCACTTGCTTCCCGATAAGCAAAATTGTGTCTCAAAACCGGGATGTTGCTTTGGCGTTCAATTTCAAGGAAAACAGGATGATCTCTATTGCCGCCCGCTCCATGGAAAAGAATGATTCCTCTGGGTTTCACAGATTTCCTGCCTTCAACTATCTAAGTAGTATTCTTCTCGCTTCAGTTAGATCTTGTATTCTCTTAGCAACGTCAACCTTGACGTCATCACTCCCAGTATCGGGGTGAGTTGATCGGAGCAATTTACGAAACTGCTTTTTCACCTCATCATCGTCAGGGTTTGTGATGGAAATACCCAGAACTTTCAATGCCCAACTCTCCGAGCTTTCGTGTCCTAAATCAGCTACAAATTTATCATGACGACTCAATAAGTAGGAAATGAAATCAGTACCTACCTCGCCTCTCCACTTGACAGCCTTATGCATTAGATTCACAACTGCTGGTCTTTCTCTGTAAGCAAACTGGCTAATTGAATAGGCTGCGGCAAGAATGTTTTGCTCAGCTGCTGCTTCGTTTAATTCAAAGATAAACCTATATTTTCCTTCAAATTCTTGCAACTGATGAACAGTTCGGGCAAGACCAATTTTGTCCTCTTGAAATCTGTGACGGAGACGCGGTTGAGATATTCTTTCTCCACGTTGAAGTTGATAAAGTAACTTTTTGTAGTCATCGTAGAAATCCTCATCAATATCAGGAATAAATCTCGCTAT